>Ga0307518_10000647_pt1 | contig 26150 bp, 31 predicted proteins | sample 25_EM_MG_FD_203889 | JGI IMG/M metagenome (GOLD analysis project Ga0307518, IMG submission 203889) | Populus trichocarpa ectomycorrhiza microbial communities from riparian zone in the Pacific Northwest, United States - 25_EM | ecosystem: Host-associated > Plants > Roots > Unclassified | place... | reverse complement strand
AATGTGTATGTTGCACTGTCAGGCAGCCCATGCCAATCTGAGGCCACAACAACATCAGACTGAGCTCCTCAGAAAGACAAGCACTTGTTCACACAACACCCAAGTGAGTACTTGTGGAAGGAAGATGAACAGTTGGCTTGTATGGATTGGACAACAATTTCTTGGTGGCAGAAAGTGAGAGCAGAGTACATATAGGCACTGGGGCATATCAGGACAAAGTCTTGGACATCTCACACATATTACATACATAAACCACAGCAGACCTTACAGGGAATTCCTTGGATATCAAAAAAGCCGTCTACATATTTTCCACGTCCAGTGACCTTGTACATAAACAAGGTATGTAATTCACTGTTTCTCAACGACCAAACAACACCATGTACGACCCCAAACATCGACAACAAATAACAAGACCCGTATGATATGTGGGAACGGCTCGAGGGTATGGGCCAAAGTGTTCAACACTATTATGTTACGCAAAAAGAACAAGAAAGTATCAACGGATAAATGTCAGGTCCATAGATCGTCATCCACAGTCAGAACATCACAAGGAGACAGGCACGAATGTCAAAGTGTCAGCTGTCTACGTGAAATGATCATGGAAGGAGTGTCAAGAAAGTCCCGAGGACCTCTCCTTTTACGAGAGGAAGACCACAGCAAAGAGGGTACCAAGAATACCAGCGACAGAGGGCGCGCCAATAGCGGCGGCACTGTTGGCCGTAGAGGTCGGCGAAGACGACTTGGTGCCGGTGGAAGAGCTACCACCATGGCTAGAACTACCAGTAGTTTTGACGGGGGCATTCGTGGGAGTGGGAAGGTTGCTGTAAAGTTGAGACGACTGGTAGGTCACACAGTTGGAGGACTGGGGGACAGTTGGGGTATATGGAGGGGCAACGTCGCCAGTGTAAGCCTGGGTGTAGGTCATCGTGACACCGCCAACGACGTAGATACCGACGGGGGTCTTAAGGTCAGCATCGCAAACTTCGAAGGTACCATTCTGAGCATTGTTGGGCATGTTGTATGCGCAACCTATCCGGTCGTAAATGTTTTGGCAGTACGCAGATTGGTCAGCTCCGGAGGTAGAAGGGTCACAGATGGTGAAGCAGAAGGCGTCGCCCCCGATGAAGCTGTGAAAAATTGGACTACTAAGCCTGGAAGTCATATATGAGGTGCCATCGACCCACCTGTTCCAGTCGTTCACTTGTTGGTAGGAGCCATTGTTGCCACCGCTGAAAGCATTAGAATAGACAAGGCCACCAAGGGGGTTGCCACGCTAACACGGGTTGTGAAGTCCGTTAGTGAGTTGGCTAAAGGAAAAGTATACTCACCAAATCAGCACCATGGGGGTCTAGCTCGCCTCCATAGTCACCCGCAGCCACGTTGAGATTGACTTGGTTAATGAAGCCGGCATACTGGATGTATTTGCTGGTCTTGAGAACTTGCAAGCCCGTGATGGTGCCGTCCGGGATGAGACGCGTTCCCCAACCAGACTTGGAGCACCACCCAACTTCGATTGCCTCGGTGTCACCAATGGTCGAGTTGGGCTGAGGAGGAGCCCAGAGACAGAAGTCTGATGGAGGTAAAATTCCACGATGAGGCAGTAAAGAAAGAAAGGGGGGAATGTGACGCACCGTCAATGCTATTAACCATTATAGTCTGACAGTTGGAGTTCTGGTTCTGAGTGGTGGAATTGCAAATGTTGAAACCATACTGGGGGCCACGAATGGCAGCGGTGTTGTAGTCGACTTGGTAGGGCTGAAAATGATAGCGACCACATGAGAGCGAGGAATGGAATGCACTTGGGAATACTTACGATACCCGTGGGGTACGCGTAGTGCTTGTCAGTGAGTGGTGTCGGGTCAGCGGGGTCGGGCTGCGCGAAAGCTGCTTTGGAAGCAATGGCTACGGCAAAAAGAGCGGAAAGAGCGAAACCAGGCATGGTTCGAGTGGACAAGAGTAGTCTGAGGAAAGCGAAAAAATCGCGGACGACGACGAGTAAGACTAAAAAGAAAGGCCTTGGGTTGTTCTTCACAGCGCTTTCTTGCTAAATACTCCGCCCAACACCAACTTTCACACACTGCAGCCGACCTATTCTTGGCCTCCGTTCCTGACAAAAAATAGACGCTGCTGTCTCGAATGTGGTTCAAGTGTTCGCTGTTTGTATGACGAGGGGAATAACTCGGGGCTACCCTTACATGCAGCGAGGGGAGCTTCATTTATAGGAGAACCCCGATCCTGGCCGTTCAGTCGCACTCACAACCCTGTGTATGGAGACTAACTCGAAACCACGGCGGGCTCGATAAAAACAGTGTTCGTCTACAACAGACGAGCTGCCGAACCCCACTGTGGTGCGTAGGATAGACGAATCGACGAGGAGGGTCGTGCATCTTGGAATGCCTCATCGGCCGAAATAGAAGCCTGGGTGCTCATCCCCGTTAATTAAATGTGGCGCTGGGATCGGTTTGCTCGCCAGGCTACACCACACGGAAGATAATTCAGCGAATAAACAGGTGGAAGTCTCTCGCACGATGGCTCTGATAATTGGGCTCAGTTAAACATCCTGCTTCATTACGCACTTGGTGTAAAATGTACAGCACTTATGCACCTCCTGTTAGCACGGTCGGCTGTAACCTAGTCCTCGGCCTCTCCAGAGACGATAACATCATCTAGAAGAGATCGACCTTGTCATCCCAACATAAACAGGACATATTAGCTTACCTATTTTGAGGACTGCCCTCACCAACTGTGCATCGCGACATCAGTAAATGGATCAGACGGCAGGTAATTATCACTAACTTGAGTGGCAAGCAGATACTGCTGTCTCTTGGAGATCAATGGGTCATATACGAACTGCTTCTTCATATCTAGGGCTTGCTGTTAGACCGTCGCCAAACCGAGCGACTTTCCCACACACCATTTTCGCCTTTCCCTGAGCAGTCAATGCCCAAGCGCGAGTTATTTTCGGTGACCTGTCTGCTCTTTACTTCGGCAAGTGTCTCGATGGGCGAGAGGCCGCTGTTTTCCGCCAGCGCGAGCGGAATAGCATCCAGGGCGGAGGCAAAGGCGCGCATAGCGTACTGCTCTATTGATGGAATCTGGTATCGCAATGTTTCGGTAACCAGGACTAACGTTATCAGTTGACAAGCCACAAACCTCATCGGCGGCTTTGGACACTGCTATCGAGCAGCTGATGTCAGCTGCTCCACCACCGTACACGACACGATCGTCAACCACGAGATTGCGAACAGCGCAGATGGCATCGTGCAAGGCCCGTTTTGCTTCGTCGACGATCTGAGGATACCGTCAGAGGATGATCACCACGAACGGAAATCCGACCATTTTATTCGAACCACGGACGAAGATGGTAACGGCACGGGTGTTTGCGCACTCTTCAATAACGAGCATTTTGTCGCGTGTCGTACCAAACGTCAGTTCACGAACGATGCCCGCCTTTCCAAGTTTCTCGGCAGTAAGATCCTCAAATCGCGGCACGATACGGCCTTGAGTGGCGATGGCAATCAACTAGTAGTATGTTTGAGTGAGACCACCATCATGGACCAGAAGAAGAAAAAAATGCTACCTCAATTTCAGGACCACCGACCCAGCGTACAGCAGGTAACTCGTTCTGCATCAACAAGTGGTTGGCCTCGTCATCGAAACCCCACTGGCAGATGACCAAGTTAGCACCAGCGTCCTTCACCATCCGGATCATGTCCTCGAACTTTTCCCTTTCATATTCCCTGAGCTTTTCGAATTCCTCAACGCTTGTGATATCTAGCTTATGTTTTGTCTTGGGACGCGGAGGTTCGAATGGGCAAGTAAGGATGGCAAGGCGGGCATCTCTGACGACAGAGGGCATTTGAGGGTGGGACATATCCTTGTCGATCAGTACTCCCTTGATGAGCGTTGTGTCTGCTAGTGAGCCGCCGACTTTTCCGTCGACCTTGATGAGGTCAAAAGAGACATCTCGTCGCTCGAGGTCTGCGACAGTTAGCACGGCATCCACTGCGATGTGTGCGAAACGATGGATTTCTTTCGAGACACTGAATAACAGTCACGCGAGGGCTTGAATAATAGGATAGAGTCGTACATTTTACTTCCTAAACTTGTTGTGGCGGTCTTGATCAAGTTTTCCTTGTCTTCGAGCGAGAATGAGACGCGATCAGAGATCAGATCGAGTTGTTCTACAGCTGCAACGCACGCCTTGTCAAAGCCATCAGCAATCCGGATAGGATGGATGCCTCTGTCAAGAAGAGCTTCACTCTGCTCGAGTAGTGCACCGGCAAGTACTAAACGCGTGTTGTTTCATTTCTTGTTTAATTGGATGAGTGACGTCCGAACGTACCAACAACACCAGTCGTGCCGTCACCGATCTCATCATCCTGGCTTTTCGACAGTTGTACAAGGAGTTTGGCGATCTGATGTTCCACTTCCATCTGACTGAGAATAGTGGCACCATCGTTTGTGACAGTAATGTCGCCATCCGGCGAAATAAGAATTTTGTCCAGACCTACCGAGGTTAAGTCGCGGCCTGCGGCGAAAGCAACACACGCACCTCGCGGTCCTAAAGATGTCCGTATGATATTGGCGACAGTACGCGCAGCCAGTATATGGGACTTGAGTCGCGTTAGGGTGTAACTGGAGCTGATCCTGGGTGTGCTTACCTTGATCGCCTCGATGCCATGAGTTCTAGTTTTCCTTGCCTGCTCGCGCAGGATGATGAACGGTCTACCATACTGAATGGGTATGAATACATCTGCATGTTGCTGCGAAACTGGATCGCACCTCGTCTGTTGTGTAGACTGCTTCTGGCTGTACTTGCATCACGATTGAAAGTGCAGGCCAGCTGAGCGTGACACGATTGCGGGTGTGACAGCTTCCTCACAGAGGCGTGACAGCGGAATTCTGCAATACCCTTGCACTCACGATACGCGATCCACAACTAACACACAAGCCGAAGAATGGAACACGAGATTGACGGCTGGATCGAACAACTCAGTCAATGTAAACAGCTCTCGGAAGTTGACGTCAAGAAACTATGCGACAAGGTGGGCTCCATGAATGCGCCACGTTAGGCCGAGATCGAACTGACTTAAAATCTGGGCCAGACGAGGGAGATCCTGATGGAGGAGTCCAATGTCCAGCCTGTGCGATGTCCAGTTACCGTGTGCGGTGATATCCATGGTCAATTTGTGCGCCGCATTGTGTTTTACCGCCATCTGCAACGCTGATCTTGGTGCTGTCTTGTGCGCGTCATTCGTGGACCCACAGCATGATCTATCGGAGTTGTTTCGCATCGGGGGGAACTCTCCAGACACTAACTACCTATTTATGGGTGACTATGTCGACCGTGGATACTACTCTGTTGAGACAGTTACTTTACTCGTGGCGCTCAAGCTGCGTTACCGGGATCGGGTGACTATCCTTCGAGGGAACCACGAATCGAGGCAGATCACACAAGTGTACGGATTTTATGACGAGTGCTTGCGAAAATATGGAAATCCGAACGTTTGGCGGTACTTTACCGATTTGTTCGACTACCTGCCTTTGACCGCTCTCATCGATAACCAAGTGAGTCGTCCGTTCTTGTGCACAGGATAATGACTTGGTTTGATGTGCGCGGCATTTGGTGTTTACTGAATGATCTTGTTGACGTATTAGATATTCTGCCTTCACGGTGGTCTATCACCCTCAATCGACACGCTGGACCATGTTCGGTCCATCGATCGGGTGCAGGAAGTTCCTCATGAAGGCCCGATGTGTGATTTGTTGTGGTCCGACCCTGACGATCGGTGTGGTTGGGGAATTTCACCACGTGGTGCGGGATACACCTTTGGACAGGATATTTCTGAGGCGTTTAACCATAACAATGGTATAACGCTTGTTGCGCGAGCACATCAACTCGTCATGGAGGGTGCGGGATATCGATTTCTTATTATGTGTTCTCACGGACTCGGCCCGTTACCTTAGGTTATAGTTGGGGACAAGACCGGAATGTTGTGACGATCTTCAGTGCACCAAACTACTGCTACAGATGCGGTAACCAAGCTGCCATTATGGAGATAGATGAAAAATTAACATACAGCTTGCAAGTACACTCTTCCGGTCGTGTGTGGAATATGCTCATGTTTCTTTTGATTAGCCTACAATTTGATCCAGCTCCGCGGGCGAACGAGCCGCTGGTTTCTCGGCGCGTCCCGGATTACTTTTTGGTGAGTGGGCCTTTGTCGAAGCTGATACGGACTGTTGATGCTGGGTCAAGTGATTTAAATGCCTGCTCCCTGTTAATAGTGTACATTTGTAGTGTCCTGTATCTGGCAGTTATGCAGGACATTTCGATGGTGCTTTCTCGCGGACGAGTCTTATATACCACACACATCCCAGAGTAATACTCTTTGTTCGCATTGTAGTAGAATTTGAAATCGCAAAATAGACAAGAAATGTTGGGAACAAAATAAGTCAAAACAGTCGCTTTGTCCTCGACGAGTGGTCCGCTCATACACTCGACCGACAACGATACCACCACTGAGAAGATACCAGCACCGTCGTACTCATTTGAACCGAAATTATATCCACGCCCCTTGCAGCACCCAGAAAACGTGGTCTAACGCGAATTCAGGCGTGTTTTGCTGCGTTTGCCACCAGTACATGTCATTCTCGGGCACTCCTTTGGGTCAAGGCAGGCGTCTCGATCACCACACTTTTCTCAATAAACCGAATCTTGCCCAAAACCATCCCACTTTTCACCCAAGACCAAGCATCCTCCATCCCTCAAATAGCTTAATTCCCGCTTCCTACGCTTACGGGTCAGTCCTCCCTGTATCATATCCCTTCGCGTGCGTGATCTCGCCTTTCTAGGGCTCCAACCGCAGGCTCTCGTTCACCTCCAAAACCCATCTCCGCTTCGTCTCGTTCAGCTCCAACTCTGGACTCCACAGATAACCAAGACGAGACCGCTCTCGTCCGTTACGCCCGTCTCAAACGCAAACAGCCACTCAATACCTCGCTACAGCCCGAGAAGTGGGCCGTCAAAGATACCTCGGTCAACATTGCCGCCGCATTCAACCAAGCCGCATCCACCTCACACGAAATGCACCCAAGCAATCCCAACAACTCATGGGCCTCTGGCTCTCAGGGCAACCTCGCTGTGCCACGTAGCACGTCAGTCGAGTACGAGAAGGAGACACACTCCACCAGCAACCGACGGCTGGCACCCCCCCCTAACCGCCTCGCTCAACGCACCAACCGAAAACCGCTGTCCAAACAAGCCTCTGGGTTGACACACGTGTCAGATTCGGAAGCCGAGGACCAGTCACAATCACACTCAGTCTCGGTCGATCATAGTGCGCGGGGAAAGAGTCCCCTCGAAACCGCCCTCGACGCATCCAAACGAGTTTTAGGATCCGCCACGTTTTATTTGCGCCAGCGCTCCATAGAACCAGCAGATACCTCCGCTGCAACAGCCAACGGAAGGGACTCGAGCTATGACTACGCGGACGAGGAACACGAATACCAGAGACTCCAGCAACAACTGAGTGAGCGGTCTCAGGAGCTGGAACAAGGGCAGCAACCCCCGGCGACGAAGAACACACACAGACGGAACAGGATGTCAGTCGACAATAAAGCCTACCGTCCAACAGCGTCTGACTTGGAGGAGTCGGATGACAATATCTCAGATGATGGGAAGAAACGGAAAAAGAAACTCAGGAAGAGGGATTTGGGCCCTGGCACTCTGACTTCGCTACCAACAGTAGCTGGCTACGACAAGCGAAGGAAGAGGCGAAAAGGTACCAAAACTCTAGTGACAGGCGAAGCGGTGGATGATGAAGGCAGTAGCAGCGGAAGCGAGGAGGTGGGATCTTTCATCTTGTGTATTATTCCTTATCATTCATGGATTTTGAAGCATTCCTCCGCCCAACTTACTTCCATCGGTCGAGGCTCGGTAACCCGAACTTCTGTCCCCCCTCTTTCACGAAGCTCGGTATCTCGCGACGCAGTTCTCACAGAACCCCAACATGCGCCTACAAATGTCTCCATGGATGTGGAGTCTGGATTGGAGACGTCTGGTCTTGAAACAATACATGAGACCGACGAACCTCCATTAACCGATGGCATCACCCACACTTCTGACCGTCCTTCGCATTCATTTTCCGTAGGGGGATTCTTGGGCTTGCTCGTCAACCGAGTGATACGGTTTTTCTTTGGGACGCTGACTTCCGTCCTTCACATCATCACGACCGCATTCTTAATACTCGGCCGCATACTGGGCTCAACAGTCGACATTTTGTTGCAGAAACCAATCGCATTCTTATCAAACACTAACCCTCGACCATTTATAATCCTAAGCCAATTTGCAATTATCGGTCTCGCAATCTACATCGCATGGTTCAAACTTTACGATCCTTTAGTCGAATTGCTTCCCTTCCGCCCTGCTCATCGACCATATTACGCTCCTGAATCCCCAATTACCAATCTTGATGAACTCACTCTGCGATTGCAAAACATAGAAACTGTCCTTTCAGGGCTATCCCTTGACCATCAACGTACTCGAGCGCAACAGGACCTTGAAGCGCGGGCACATGGTGAAGTCGTGAACAGGATATATGCCCTCGAAGCCCGACTTCGCGAGGAGGCTAAACGTGCTGCTGATGCCGAGTCTCATCACCAGGCTGCGGCAAGTTTGGGACTGATCGAGCTGAGGCGAGAGTTGGATGTCTTGCAGACTCAGCTGAAGTCTATGGAATCTTCCCCTCGGGAGACCGTTCAGCTTCCTTTGCCGACCCATGATGCTGAAGCGCAGGAGAGATTGAGGTTACTTGAGCAACGTTTGGGCTCTGTTGAGGGTGGCATTCAGGAAGCGATCGAGTTGTCCAAGCAACCACCACCGCGATCATCGGACGGCCCTGCTTGGTGGTCGAAGCTCAAATCTGGTGTCACCGCTGGTACTGATCTTACAATCAAGGCTGGTGATGGCAGTGACGTGACGTCGCTGATTTCGCATCTCGTCGATTCTGCTGTCGCTCGGGTTTCCACACAGGACATCATCTCCCGCGCGGACTTCGCGTTGCACTCGGCTGGAGCACGCCCAATACCACACCTTACGTCATACACGCTTGAAATGCGGCCAACTACCTTCCGCGGCAGGGTTATGGGCTGGATGACTGGCCATGGACGTGAAGTTGGTCGGTCACCGATCACCGCCCTCCATCAGGATATTCACAGTGGCCTTTGCTGGCCCATGAGCGGTGACTCTGGTCAACTGGGTGTAGCACTTGCATCACCAGCTTTCATTTCCGATTTTACGATCGACCACGTCGCGAGGGAGGTCGCGTTCGACTTGCGTACCGCTCCTAGGGATATGGAGGTCTGGGGTCTTGTGGAGGGCAAGGAGAATCTCGAGAAGGTGATATCATGGAGGGCGGAGCGAGCTGCACAGCGCGCAGCGCAACAGCAACGCGCAGAAGAGTTAGGTGTGCCTTTCGAGGATGGACCAGCCGAAGACATCTACCCGCCCATGCTGCCACAGGATGAGCCATTCATTCGTCTCGCTTCCTTCACGTACGATGCCAACTCCCCATCGAACATCCAAACCTTCCCCGTACGCCAAGAGGTACGCGAGCTCGGTGTTGACTTTGGCATCGTGGTTCTTGTGATGAAGAACAACTGGGGGAAGAAAGAGTATACATGCTTATACCGTTTCCGCGTACACGGCGAACAGCTTGGTGGGATGCCCCATCCAGTTGATCCCCACGCTCAGGACCCATGATGGCAGGAGATTAGGAAACTGTATAGTGACGGGCATGATTTATCTGGCATTCCTTTATTGATTGTTTTCTATGTACAACTTTGAGTCTCGTTTGGAAAGCTCCATCCCTTTGACCGCAGCTCCGTTGAATTGCAATTAGCTGACTCACCTGAGATATAAAGTTTCTCCAAGGGGAATCTTCGGGCATTACTCGGAAGTTGTTACCATAATACAACGAGGTGTTCGCGAGCTGGACTGGTGATAAAGGTGTGGATGCGAACTTGCGAGTTGTAGCACATTTCCCCACCCATGCCTCCTTCTGATATAGCCAGTGGCGATGTTGATCATATTGTAAAGGCACTGACGACAGACGAAGCCATACTACTGACAGCAGGTGTAGGCTTTTGGCACACTCATCAAGTACCTCGCCTGGGAGTGCCTGCGATCAAGGTGTGATCCCATCATCAGAGCCCTAGATCCCCACAACTCACCGCATGTTATCCAGGTCAGCGATGGCCCAAATGGCAAGTCCATTTTCGGTGACGCTTGGAGCTATGGCTATTAATGACTACTGCATCGAGTGTAGGCATCAGGGGCAGCCACTTCTTCATGAGCACTCCTGCCAAATGTTTGCCTTGTGCAACCGCCCTCGGGGCAACATGGGATACGGAACTCATCGAAGAAGTGGGCTTTAAATTGTTGTCCAATGAGGCAAAGCGCAAGGCGGCGTCTGTCATCCTCGCGCCAACAGTCAATATTCAAAGAGTGATATTTATGTATTCCATCCGTTGTTTTTTTGCGCTGATGATTTTGTCCCACAGAATCCCCTGGGAGGTCGGGTGGGTGCATTTATCTTGGGCACTATATTTAGTCCGGTGACATACGCCGTTGAATACTAGTCTTTTGAAAGTTATTCCGAAGACCCCACGTTGTCAGGGTTGACTGCCGCCGCATTTGTGAACGGTGTCCAAAAAGGTGGCATAGGGACTTCCATCAAGCACTTTGTGTGAGTTGTTCGTAATATTTTTGCCTCTTGCTACTGACCTTCAGCGTGTATATCAGTTGCAATGACATGGAAAACGATCGGATGGGCTACAACTGCGTCGTTAGCCAGAGGGCTCTCCGCGAAATATACCTCCTGCCATTTATGCTTGCCCAGAAACATGCTAAGCCATGGTGCTATATGACTGCGTACGCCTCCAATTTATACCCATTGCACGCGTTCACAAATTGCTTATTTCCCGCCAGTTATAATCGCGTCAATGGCACCCATGCTGGTGAAAATCATCATTTACTCCAGGAGATTCTCCGAAAAGAGTGGAAGTTTGATGGATTGGTCATGACTGACTGGTACGATGCCGTGGACTCGTTGCTTCTTTAAGGTATAAAGTGTTGACGATGACTGCAGGTTTGGCAATTATAGTGTCGATCTCAGTGTCAATGCTGGGGTTGATCTGGAGATGCCGGGTCTGAACAAGTGGCGAACACCCGATCTTATGACCCGGTCTATCACATCACGCAAGTTGACCGTTCGCACCATCAAAGAACGTGCAAGGAAGGTAGTAGAACTGGTCAAGCGAGCCGCGCAAGAGGCACCCGAGGTGAGATCTAATCTTCAGTATATAAAGCCTGCTCACTGCCTTGCTTGTTCAGGTCTTGGACGGGGACGGGATAGAACGCACGGATTCAAGTCAGGAAGCAATGGAACTCATGCGTAGACTCGCAGCTGAGACTATTGTTTTACTCAAGAACGAAAATAGTTTTCTTCCCTTGCAGCCAGCTAAGCTCAAAAAAATCGCTATCGTTGGCGGAAATGCTAAAGCTATCGTTCTGTCGGGTGGAGGCTCTGCTACATTGAAGCCTTCGTATTTTGTTTCGCCTTATGACGGAATCGTCAACGCGGTACCCCCGAGCGTGGACGTGACATACAGCGAGGGAGCAAGAAGTATGTATTTCAGGAGCAAAGGGAGTGTGATACTTACATTATTGCAGCATACATGGAGATGCCAACACTCGAATTTGAGCTTGTATCCCCTTCCGGGGAGCGTGGCTTCCTTGGTTCTTGGTTCAATCACGAGAGCGACGAGAGCATGACCCCACTAACTACGCCAATGGAAACGCGTTTAATTGATGAAACGCGCATGTTTATCGGCACTTCTATTCCGGCAGGGATCACGCGTCGATGGACATTAAGACTCGAGGGCCAGCTGAAACCCAGAGCACGAGACTGTACGTTTGAGTTCGGTTTGTCCGTAGCTGGAAGAGCGAAAGTGAGAACGTTCATCCCTCAGCAAATTGACTCCCTTTACTGACAAATATTTAGCTTTATGTCGATGAAAACCTTGTGATTGATAACTGGACCAGGCAGTGCAGGGGCGAGACATTCTTTAACTGCGGCTCTAGAGAAGAGAAGGGTCGGGCAGAACTGAAGGCTGGAGTCACTCACAATGTCACTGTGGAGTTCTGCAATGTCCGGGGTCCAGCTGATGAAGACGAAGATGAAGTAGTGATGGACAGCAACCCTGGTGTTAAACTCGGGGGTGCAGAAGTTCGGGACCCAGAGCATATGATCGAGGAAGCTGTCCAATTTGCCAAGGAAGCAGATGTCGTCATCGCTGTTGTGGGACTGAATGCTGAGTGGGAAACGGAAGGATACGATAGGAAGACCTTAGGTTTGCCAGGTCGCACTGACGAGCTGATATCCAAGGTTGTAGCGGCCAACCCGAATACAGTGGTCGTCACACAGTCGGTGAGTCTTCCGCATTCATTACTGGCTTATCTTTTCCGATAGCGTCTGCTCTTAGGGGTCCTCGATTGCATTGCCTTGGGCCGATTCTGTACCAGCTATTTTGCATGCCTGGTACCTTGGAAATGCTACAGGCGATGCTATCGCCGATGTACTTTTAGGAAAGAAGAATCCATCTGGGAAACTTTCGTTGACTTTCCCGAAGCGACTTGAGGATGTCCCTTCTCATGGACATTTCCATTCAGAGAATGGCGTTGTCCGTTATGCTGAAGACCTATTTGTTGTAAGTATAGAACCCTCTTGGGAATTTGATGTACCGAGGCATTTTTTTCAGGGTTACAAGCACTATCACCACAGGGGAATTTCCCCTTTGTTTGCTTTCGGGTATGTAGCCACACGGTTAAATGCTTGATAAATTGACATCATGGCTCGCTGCAGGCACGGGCTATCGTACACTACCTTTTCATATTCCGACCTAGAGTTGTCCGACCCAATCGTTAGCGACGGGGACTTCAACCTCACAGCCTCCTTGACATTAACCAACACTGGCTACGTTTCCGGGTCGGAGATTGTCCAGCTATATGTTTCGATGTCGTCAACGTCGCACGTTACCCACCCTAAACTGGTACTGCGGGCTTTCAGCAAAGTCAAGGACTTGGCCCCCGGAGAATCTCGGAGGGTTACGCTGACACTGGACAAGTATGCTGTTTCTTACTGGGATGAAAACTTTACACGGTGGAACGTTGAAAGTGGCGAATACTCTGTTTCCGTGGGACCCAGTAGCGAGTATTTGCCCCTGACGAGCAAATTCGCTGTGTCCAAGGGACTTGAATGGAATGGTCTATAGGTTCAATGAAAGAAGTCTCTACACAACATGTTTGTGTCCAAATTGTACTGAATACTCACTTATTATCGTGTACGATAAATATCATGCCAACTTGTAACCTGTCCCCGAAATGCTCTCACGGTGGGTAATACAGGGTAATACTCGGGACCTCGACAGAACGTGGATGCGGACATGTTTACGGAAGGCGTCGAAGGAAAAGAACGGACGACCCAGTGCCAGAGGGGTCTTCTACTACAAGAATTGTAGGACTAATGTGACCGGAGTGACTCAAGAGTACGTACTAGTAACCAGGCTGAGTCAGCATTAGAGCTCAAGCAGTGTGAATACCTGCTATTTGACGTTCGACACCTACTACATGGCGGACGACGACCTGTACAACCTCGAGTACCTTTCGCTCATTGCAAAGATCGCACAGGAGATTGACAACTACATCGGGCTTAGTGATAAAACCCTCGCCGAGTTCGTTGTCTCTCTTCATGACCAGTCCAAGGACCTCTCCGAATTCAAGCGCAAGTTCAAGGAGATTGACCCTAGTGCCTTCCCGGACTCATCCATTGAAAATATCGACCGCCTGATCCTTAGTCTTCATCCTAAGCACAGGCGGTCAAAACGGCCTTTTATTGGCAATTCCGGCTTACAGACGGAGCAAGACAAACTGGATGAGCAGGATAAGCGGAAACGACTTTTCCCCGGCCTTGCTCTACCTGATAAAGAGATAACGAAGGATGTACTAATGAAGGAGGTGGATGATATGATGGCTCAATTTGAGGGAGCCTCGAAGAAGAGAACTCGGGTGGAAGAAGGCGGTGGACGGCCTAACAAAATGGAACGGAGGACTCGGTCAAGGTCACGGTCCCCTCTACCACGTCGCCGGAGCCCTACCCCAGACAAAAGTCATCCGTATAAGTCCAGGCAGGGCGACAGGGACAGGGGTCGTAGTCGTGCCCCGCTTGACGAACGCCCTGTGCTTTACAAAATTTACAATGGTCGGGTATCAGGCATGAAGGATTTTGGGGCGTTTGTGCAGCTCGAGGGCGTGGCTGGGCGTGTGGAAGGTACGTGCGTGTTGCTCTTACCCAATACCTGAGATTGACGCTGTGTAGGTATGGTTCATGTATCAAACATTCAACAGGGCATTCGGGCAAACTCTGCTTCGGATCTTCTTAGTAGGGGGCAGCAGGTTAAGGTCAAGGTCATGAGTATCGCAGGAAGTCGGATAGGGCTCTCAATGAAAGACGTCGACCAGGAAAATGGCCGCGACCTTACTCCTCACCTCCGCATTAAATCGGAGGCTGAAATGGAGGAAGAACGACAACGTGTCGCGCGTGCATCCGGTCCAAACGCTGTTCCATTACGGTCAAAGGACGAACCTACTTCCATACGATCAGCAAAGCGTCTCACTTCTCCAGAACGTTGGGAGCTTAAACAACTCATTTCATCGGGCGTCATAGATGCTTCTGAATACCCTGACTTGGATGAAGATTTCAATAATCCAGTGGCTCGCGCAGAGGTGGAAGAAGAACTTGATGTAGAGATCAAAGAGGAGGAGCCACCATTCTTGGCTGGACAGACGAAGCGGACTCTTGATCTTAGTCCTGTCAAGATTATAAAAGCTCCGGATGGTTCGTTGAACAGAGCTGCAATCGGTGGTGCCGCTCTTGCCAAGGAACGACGAGAACTTCGCCAACAAGAAGCCAATGATCAGGCAGACTCTGAAGCGCGGGATTTTGGTGCGCCGTGGTTGGATCCTATGGCGAAGGATTCGGACAGGCTGTTTGCTCAGGACCTCAGATCGCATCTTAGAGATCAAAAGGCAGGGGAAGTACCGAAGTGGAGGGCATCGGCATTCAATAAGGCCACGACGTATGGAGAGATTACCAGCCTTAGTATCCAGGAGCAGCGGAGAAGCTTGCCTATATTCAAACTCAGAGATCCACTACTACAAGCTATTGCGGAGGTAAGTAACAACTTTTCGCACATATCACGTCGTTGACCGGAAACTCAGCACCAAGTTCTTATCGTTGTTGGTGACACAGGTTCTGGCAAGACCACACAGATGGTTCAGTATCTTGCTGAATCTGGATACGCTGACAAGGGTCGGATTGGCTGCACCCAGCCACGTCGTGTTGCCGCCATGTCAGTGGCGAAGCGTGTGGCAGAAGAAGTCGGATGTCGTCTGGGTCAAGAGGTTGGATACACTATTCGGTTCGAGGACTGTACAAGCCCAGAAACGAAGATCAAATACATGACGGATGGTATGCTGCAACGAGAAAGTGTGATTGATCCACTTTGCAGCCAATATTCTGTCGTCATGTTGGATGAGGCTCACGAACGTACCATCGCCACTGACGTTTTGTTTGGTTTATTGAAAAGTAAGTGCAATTCTTTCGGGTCTTCTCTGATCATCATGTTAACTTGATTGCAGAGGCCGTTAAGAGGCGTCCAGATTTAAAGTTGATCGTGACGTCGGCTACCCTAGATGCTGAGAAGTTCTCAAAATACTTTTTTGGCTGCCCAATCTTCACTATCCCTGGTCGGACATATCCTGTCGAGATCCTGTACACCAAAGAGCCAGAGAGTGACTACCTCGACGCATCACTCATTACCGTAATGCAGATACATCTTTCCGAACCTCCGGGAGATGTCCTTCTATTTTTGACTGGCCAGGAAGAGATCGACACAGCATGCGAAATCCTATTTGAACGCATGAAGGCCCTTGGTCCTAAAGTCCCAGAACTCATTATCCTGCCTATTTATTCGGCTTTACCTTCCGAAGTTCAGTCTCGTGTGTTTGAACCTACTCCGCCTGGAGCACGTAAAGTCGTCATTGCCACTAACGTCGCTGAAACAAGTTTGACAATACCGGGCATATACTACGTTATTGATCCAGGGTTTTCAAAGCAAAACTGCTTCGACCCTCGTCTTGGCATGGATTCGTTGGTGGTTATGCCGATCTCTCAAGCCCAGGCGCGCCAGCGGTCGGGTCGTGCTGGACGGACTGGCCCCGGAAAGTGCTACCGCCTTTACACCGAAGCGGCATACCGCAACGAAATGCTGCCTACTTCGATCCCAGATATCCAGAGAACTAACCTTGCTCATACCATCCTGATGTTGAAAGCAATGGGTATCAACGACCTGCTCAGCTTTGACTTTATGGACCCACCGCCTGCTGAAACAATGTTAACTGCCCTGGAATCTCTTTACGCACTTTCGGCACTTGATGACGAAGGATTGCTAACTCGCCTTGGCCGCAAAATGGCTGACTTCCCTATGGAACCTCCCCTTGCGAAGATGCTTATCGCCTCTGTGGAACTCGGATGCTCTGAGGAGATCCTATCCATTGTTGCAATGCTATCGGTACAGACTGTCTTTTACCGACCAAAGGAGAAGCAGGCTCAAGCGGACTCAAAGAAAGCCAAATTCCATCAACCCGAAGGGGATCACCTCACGTTACTCACTGTATATAATGGCTGGAAGGCTGCCAACTACTCAAATCCATGGTGCTACGAGAACTTTATCCAGGCGCGAAGTATGAGGCGAGCACAGGATATTCGCAAACAACTCGTGGGTATCATGGATCGGTAAGTCATTCAAAAACACATGCGAACGTTCGCTTGAGTTTTCTTTTAGATATAAGCATGACATCCTCTCAGCTGGGAGGGATTATAATCGTGTTCGGAAAGCAATCTGTTCGGGCTTCTTCCGAAATGCAGCAAAGAAGGATCCTCAGGAGGGATATAAGACCCTTGTGGAGGGTACACCGGTGTATATTCACCCCTCCTCTGCACTTTTCAATCGAAATCCAGAATGGTTGATCTACAATGAATTGGTTCTGACCACTCGGGAGTACTGCCACAATGTCACCACCATCGAGCCTAAGTGGCTGGTCGAAGTTGCACCTCAGTTCTTCAGAGTAGCTGATGCCCACAAGATTAGCAAGCGGAAGAGACAAGAGAAGATCGAGCCGTTGTATAACAAGGTATATTATCCGCATCTTGTCGTTCTCCATCTTTCTGAACGCTACTGCAGTACGAGAAACCAGACGAGTGGCGGTTATCGAAAGTCAAGCGGAGCGCTCGTTCTGTAAGTATTATATTGCCATTTCAAAGTTGATCTCTTTAACAAGTTCTGCAGAGTCAAACGTTCGGATGAGCTCGTGGTGGTTGTTGTGATCTGCGAGCTCTGTCTTGATAGTATCTAGTTTTCGTACCACTGTATCAGCTCGTTTCCCAGCATGGCAATCACAGTTCCCTGACACATTGTATTATTATAAGGCTCCGAAGCAATGATACCTATCCATTGCTGCAGATGAGGTATGTGTGACTCCAACTCACACCGGGGACGGTGGATAGAACGCAAGGCTATGCCCGTACTATCACAGCAAGAATGGACTATCTGATTACCAGGAACGCATCAGAAGTATAGACCATTCGGTTCCAGTGGTATGACAGACCCCGCTCCGCATCAGTGTTGCTCTTGATAACACCGTCATGCACCTCGTCTCCCCAAAGTTGCCCACTGCAGTCCACGACCAAACTGCTGTTGATCTGGCCTACGATCTGTGGTTCCACGACGTAGGTCTAAATTATGGTTGTTCGTGTCCTGATTCTTATAGGCATTTCCCTTTGAAAGGTCAACAGCGTGCATGTCCTCCCTGGACCGATTAATGTGGAGAAGTTCAAGAATGCCCTTTCAAATGCTCTTCAGTTGTATCCCCATGCAGCTGGGCAGCTACGTCGTCAAGACGGGCGTTGGTTTGTAAGTAGTTCCTTGGCCAACAGTTACATAGTTCACTGTCTTCTTAGATCGAACTCACAAATACTCCTGTGCCCGTGGGTGTTAGTCACGTCGAAGAGAAATGTTCGAGTTCATTTTTGCAAGAAGACTGGGTCGTACAAGAAGCCTTAGCATTCCTTGCATTTCCCCAGCGCACCCACGCCAGCCTTATCAATGGGACAGAACCGTTACTCCGTTGTAAACTTACCTTCTTTTTGGAAGAAACATGCATTGGTATATCCTGGCATCACACTCTGGGTCAGTAAGTTGTGTCTAGATGGTCAAATGCGAAAGACTACATGACCTTTTATTCAAAAAGGTGACGCCACTGCCCGCTTCCGTTTCATCCATACTCTGTCGCAATTCTACCAGAAAAAAGTACCAGAGTTTCCTGCACCAACATTCCGAAAACACGTCTTGCCACCGCCTTCGGAAGCCATCGCCACAGAATACTACCCTAAGATCCCTCTACTCCACCATGTGTATCCCTTCGCTGAAATCGGCGCTAAATTTGTGGAAGCCCGGAAGGGTGTTGAGATCCTGCATTGGCGGTTCACTGGCGAAGAGCTGGGTAGATTACGTGCCACAATCAGTTCAAGCGGGCAGCAAGCGCTCACGATCCAAGACTGCCTCACGGCTTATATTGTCACTATTCTGAATCGCTGTCAGGAAAAGCCCATACGAATGGTTACCAACATAGGCAGTGTGAGTGGGGGGCACATTCCTGTCCGAGTGATATTGCTTAATCCCCGTACAAGTATCGAAGGGTAAAAGCACCATTCGTTGAGGAGAACGTGGCAGGAAACGCGGTCCAATCTGTCTGTGCTCGTCTTTCTGTAGTGTTTGCAATTTTCTTAACCCACACCAGATTGTTACAGAACAGCTGCCCTTAGATATGGTCGAGATTGCGACTGCGATTCGTACCTCCATCATTCGCAGCCGAGACCCCAAAGATCTTGAGAATTGGTTGAGCACTGCAACCGACCGCATGCTGACCACCGCCAATTCAGGGAAGTCGTTTGTCTTCAGGTCTTATGATGACGTGATGGATGTAAATGCGACTTCTTCGTGAGTGTACTGAAGCATTTACGGGCCAGCTCATCAGAAAGTGATACTTATATGCTGACTTTGTCTAGGATTGATTGGTGTAGTGTAAACTTCGGCTTTCCGGATGGTTCGAGATACCATGGTGAAGGATTTATGAATTTTCAACTCCGGGCTTTTAAATCCAACCCGGTGAAGGGAGCTGATGGTGTTTGGCACGCTCGTCAGGGTTCCATCGACATTTCTATGGGTTTACCGACGGAATTAAAGTCGAGAATCCTAGGTATTCTCGCTAGAGGTTTCGAATAGAGCGACTGCTCGGAAGATTTAACCCTCGAATGTGATTGATTTGGCTTACTGCAGCTTCTTCCCTTCGAATCGTTGTACCACCACTGAATAGTATCAGGCTGATTTGACTCAGCGCATCCCAATCAGCACAGTAGTCCGAGATCTTAGTAGGTCAACATTGAAGTTAAACCACTACCGGGGTACGACCTGCCAGCCGAATTCATTGACGATCGAAAATGTCCCTGCCTGGACAAGAGGCCGAAACGTTGATCCAGCGCGCGAGCTTTATGGACATACGTAAGTTATGCTGCCAAAGAGAAGCAAGGCAGATAAGACTTTCCTCTAACAGATCGCTTGGATTGATCTGTGCGCTGAAGTAAGCTTCTACACTCCGGGCTGAAGTGCTGCAGATGGACAACTAGTGATGTAACGTATCCTGACTCGTGTCGTGCAACACCACGCACCAGAAAAACTGTTATGTACACCATATATATTGTGGCAGTACCGCTCCACATTTAACGGAACTTCGGTACGTGCGAGTTTGCCCACACTGCGATGGTTGAATGCGACGGCAAGCACAACTTCCCGCACGCCGTCCATCCGTTTTCATAATAATCAAGTTGTTATTTTTTTAATCTGTGCGGGGGTAAGTAGCATTGAATGAATCTGCCTGTCCGGAAACGAGTGCGATGCTACAGCAAGATGCATGCGGGCTGGCGCCTGGCTGGACTAATACCGATCTGGAGAACGATAGCGGGCGGGTGAACGTCAGTAGTAAGCGTGGACTTGCTTGCCCGACGGGAGGATCAAGAAGGATGCATGTGTAAGTACAAGCTGACAGCGTCGGGGTCTATCTTGAAATAGAACGAGCGAATGTATTCGATGTAATTGCAAACTGGAGGATTGATTGATTGATACAAGTAAACATGACACGGCACGTAAATTTTCCGCAAGAGTATCCTGGAAAATTTACAGGCGGTGCAATATCATTATTTTCACAAACTGCCATAATCCACTGCAACGGAATGAATGCACTTACATCCCAATTACACCCTATGGTGCACTCGTGAGTATGGAGGTGGAGTACCTCTAGCGACCTAGCGACTAGGACCCGTACGAAGGACAGGATCCCCTAAGCAAAGCTATACGCATCGTCTGCCGTTATCCAGGTAGTCCGTTGATGTTGAGACTCTGATCAAGATCGGTAGATATGCAAAGAAAAAAGCGGAGCATTTTTGTGGCAAGGTTTGAATCAAACAGGACACTGGTCAAAGGGGCAACGACACCTTGATCGCATATATTGTACAAAGCAGGCATGCTGGGGACCTAGAGTAAACCTCGACGAAGCATGAGGCACCCCTCTGAGAGAATGTCAAATGTACATCAGACTGGATGCAGAACGATCAACAGCCTATACATTTTCATCACCGGATGCCACGGCTTGCAAGGCAATGTCAGGGAAATTGGAAGGGAAAGACCATCTCAGTCGTCGAATTGTAGACCCTGAGTCGGGATTCGATGTAATGTGGGGCCGAAGTGGCGAACCATTTTGCCGTTTCCGGGCTTCACGACATATTGGGCGTAGAGGGGGTGGAGGAGGAGTGCAATACTTTGACAAGGTTAAGAGGGCACTTGAGGGGGGATGGTGCAAAGATCAGTTTCTGTACAGTTCGGAATTACATAAGTGATTCGGAGGCGAATTGGAGAAACGCTGCGGGTGTTTCTCCACCAACTATGTCGGGTCCCATTCCTGCTATACATGTACCTCTTCCTGTATCAACTCACTCTTCTGCGTCACCTCCACCAGAGTTGAATCAACGGGAAAAATCAGAGTATGATCGTGTCCTAAAACACTTTTCAAATCCCGAGTATGTTCTCCCTGGTGTGTCATCTGAGACAGTTTCCCTAACGGAGGGGGAATGCATGTGGCTCGTTCGTTCAGAGTTCATGTTGAAAGCTTTCTACTTACCTGTGTTGTAAGGATAGTCTTACGAGTGCATCCTCCGCTATCTACGCGCCACCAAACACGATGTCGCTGCGACTATCAAGCGTATTGAAGACACCCTGAAGTGGCGGCGTGACTTTGGCCTCTATGATACTGTCACTGCTGAACTGGTCGAACCCGAAGCAGTCACAGGCAAGGAATTCTTGTTCGGTTACGATACTCATGGCAGACCAGGGTTGTACATGTGCCCAAGCAAGCAGAATACCGAGGAGTCACCGCGGCAGATTCAGTTCGTCGTGTGGACACTCGAACGCGCAATCGACCTCATGGGCCCTGGTGTCGAGTAAGTCGTCGGTCAGCTAGATTCTTCACGTCGCTAATGCAATTCTCAGATCGTTGGCACTACTGCTCGACTTCGCTGACAAAGCAAAAAATTCAAGTTTCTCCACTTGTCGCACTGTTTTGAATATCCTACAGACGCATTACCCTGAAAGGCTTGGTGCAGCCCTTATCGCTCATGTGCCATGGCTCGTCCATACATTCTTCAAGCTCATCATGCCATTCATTGACCCGGTGACGCGTTCAAAGATGATCTTCAATCCCGTGAAGGATGACTGGGGCCTCTGGCGGAACTCTGAAGATCACAGCAAAGTCGAAGGAGAGAAGCCCGGGGAGCCTAATGCAAAGGTATTCGAGCTCGATCAGCTTGTTCATGATGGATGGGAGGGTTCCCAGATGTTCATGTATGAGCATGCTATTTATTGGCCTGCACTCGTCGAGATGTGTGGTACGCGGAGGAAAGACATGACGGTGGTATGGCGCAAGCTGGGGGGAGTTATTGGCATCAAGGAATGGGACGTCAAGGTCGGACTATGTGATGCTGAAAAGGTAGACGGGGAGAAACCTGACCATCAGGATGGAAGCTCGTGAAGGCAGCTTCATTAGTTACCCTCGAGACGATGTTCGCATACCATTCATTTTCGGTGCGCCTAAACTCGACAAATTTGGGAGGGCTCACACCTGACGCAAAGCCGACGGAATGAACAACATTCGAGAGCTGACAAATGCCGGTGCGGAGTTTTTCACATAGGTAATTTTTTTACATGTATATTTTAGGACTTATCATATTACTTATCCACTGGGGATGTGATGAACTTCGGTAGCTCGAATAACGGAACGCCCAGAATCCACTTTACAAGTGGGGACCCAGCTTCGACGATACCAGACCTGGAGCGTACGAATTAGTCTCCATTTGGTTTAGAGCCTCGGTCGCTACTCGTACCACTTCTCTGGTCCAATGAGTCTTCAAACCGCGCTGCGAGCGCACAGTGGCGCCTTGTAATGAATTATGGCACACACCTACTACTTATTCGCTGCCGAATTCGAGATCTTGACCAACAATGACACTCTCATCCCCTACACATGTCCCTCTGCCCGTGTCAACTCTTCCTTCTGCATTACCCCCGCCAGAGTTGAACGAGCAGGAAAAATCAGAGTATGATCGTGTACATGATCACTTTGCAAACCCGGACTATCGTCTTCCTGGTGTGCCGTCCGAGGCAGGTTCCTTGATGGAGGAGGAATGCATGTGGCTCGTTCGTTCTGCTCTCATGCTTGCTGAAAGACCTTTGCTTACTGACGTTACAAATATAGTCTTACGAGTGCATCCTCCGCTACATACGCAATACGAAACATGATGTCGCTGCAAGTATCAAGCGCATAGAAGACACTCTCAAGTGGCGACGTGATTTTGGCCTCTATGGCACTCTCACCGCTGAACTAGTCGAACCCGAGGCAGTCTCGGGCGTGCAATTCTTGTTCGGTTATGATACCTGTGGCAGACCAGCAGTATACATGTCCCCAGGCAAGCAGACTACAGAGGAGTCGCCGCGCCAACTGCAGTACACTGTGTGGATCCTCGAGCGTGCGATTGACCTCATGGGTCCTGGTGTCGAGTAAGTCGCTGATCACCATTAACGGCTGGCTTCATGTAACTGATTAGTACCCTAGATCGCTGATGCTCCTGACCGATTACGCTGACAAAACAGCCAGTCCTAACTTCACCACTATTCGCACCTTTTTGAATATCCTGCAAACGCACTACCCCGAAAGGCTTGGTGCATCCCTTGTCGCGCATTTGCCGTGGCTTCTCCACAAATTCTTGAACTTGGCCACATCATTTGCTGGCGCAATGAATGCAAAGACGATCTTCAACCCCGTGAGGGATGATCAGGGTCTCTGGCGGTCTGTGGAGGCACGTAAAAAAGGCGCGACTGGCAAGCCCGGGGAGCTCAACGCGAAATTATTCGAACTCGATCAGCTTGTTCACGACGGATGGGAGGGCTCCCAGATGTTCACATACGAGCATGCTATTTATTGGCCTGCACTTGTCGAGATGTGTGATACGCGGAGGAATGACATGACCGCGGTGTGGCGCAAGCTTGGGGGACGTATTGGCATCAGGGAATGGGACGTCAAGGTGGGGTTATCGGGCGTTGAAAAGGCAGAAGAGTAGAACCTTGACCATCGAGATTGCAGCAAGTGAGGCGGCTTGATGTCAGCCTACGTAGAGTCACCTTGCCGCATTCCCGTATGCTTGATCATACGGGTGCTAAGATGTACTACATAACCCAGTTCATATATAGCCGTCCATCATGTGTTGATGAAGCTCCGAGCCCACTATTTCAAGCATCTACTGGTACCTAGTTGCCTTCTACGCCCCTTTGCTCTATCACCCGCACGCCTATCCCTGCACACGACTCATCTCAGGACTCAACGCTGCCAAGGAAGTCTACCATGTATCCATTAATCGAACCATATGAAAAGGGTGCGCTTGAGGTCCTCGCCTCACCTACGCTCATCCACTCCCTCTAGTTCGTATTTGTTTCAAATCGTTGTCGCTGAGTGCTGATTGTGTACATCGGTCTACTCAGCTATGAAGTCAGCGGGAATAAAGATGGTATGCCAGGTATGCCAGTGCGCCCGAGTAAGTAGATGCGCATCCTCCTGACTTGGAACAGTTGTGTTCCTGCACGGAGGCCCCGGCGGTGGAGTCAGCCCGATGGACAGGCAGTTCTTCAATCCCGACAAGTACAAGGTATGTTGCCTCATTTCACACGTGTAAGTGTTAATATCTATGCAGATCGTTCTCTTCGATCAACGTGGTGCAGGGAAATCGACCCCGTGAGTTTCACGTTCCCTCGCGCAACGACTGAAACCACGATATGAGATATGTGTAGGAGTGCCTGTATCGAGCACAATACTACATGGGATCTCGTTGCAGACATTGAACGCCTCCGTGAAAAGCTCACGATCGAGAAATGGCATGTTTTCGGAGGGAGTTGGGTGCGTCATCCACTTGTGTACGCTCAAATTCTGGTCCCCTTGTAATGCTTTTCTTCGAAATAGGGTTCCACCCTCGCGCTGGCTTACGCTCAGGTAAATCGGTTACTCTGCACAGTAGCGATCACAGAATAATCCGCACATACACAGACTCACCCAGAGCGCGTGAGGAGTCTTGTCTTACGGTGAGTTTATCGTACACTGTGATAAAGGGCTGGGTCTAATTCATGTGAATCCATCCAGGGGTATTTTTACCCTACGAAAAAGGTTCTTTAAACAATGTGTTCTTTCACTAACCTACACTCACATCTTCCTTTACTCTGCGTACCTCGTTTATTATGTAAAGTGAACTCCAGTTCTTTTACCAAGATGGCGCATCGCATTTATTCCCGGAGGAGTGGTGGGTTTTGGTCCCGTGTCTCACGCGATCAAAACTCACTGTGTTATATAGGGCACGTTACATTGAACCTGTCGAGCCGTCTAAGCGGAATGACATGGTGAAAGCTTACCATAGCCTTTTGAATAGCCCAGATGAGAAGACCAGGTTGCGGGCTGCGAGGGCTTGGTCAAGATGGGAGTGAGTGTTTGCGAGGGTGTTATTCCGTGTGCCTTCGTTCCGACCCTCCTTTCATCGTTCATAGGATGGCTACCTCTCGACTGAACGTTAGTCAAGACCTCCTTGAAAAGGCTGAGAACGATACATTTTCCACGTACGTGTCCCGTTTTCTGGTTCTGTAACAATGGAAATGGTGATATGTGAGATGTATTATGTAGTGCATTTGCGCGAATTGAAAACCACTACTTTGTGAATGAGGTTCGTCCCATTTTTCCTTGCTTTGTCTGCACGTAGCCCTGCACTGCCACCCCTCCGAAATTCAATGCTGACTTATGGTTTCTAGGGTTTCATGCGGGACGGCCAGTTACTAGAGGAACAGAGTATTGAAAAGATGTGCGTCTCTACTACCCGTTATGGATGATCGAGATCAAGCCTATGCACTCGCTACAGTCGCCACATCCCTATGATCGTCGTGCAGGGCAGGTACGATGTAGTTTGTCCGGTACGTCCACCTTATCTCTTCCGTACTTATCCAATACCATGTCATGTCCACCGTAACTCATGGCACGATAAGGCTACGACCGCTTGGGCGCTCAAGATGATCAGGGAGGGGAATGGTCCCGAATACGGGCCTTTCGCAATTTACCTCGTCCCTGATGCTGGTCATTCGTCGCGCGAGCCTGGAATAGAGAAGAAGCTTGTTGAAGCCGCTGACGAGGTCGTCGAGAAGTACTAACAGTGTGCCCAACATGGGTCCGGGCACTAAGAACAGGATGAACACCGTGTGTACAGTATATGCAATTGGATTACCATCGATTTGATCAACATGTTCTTTTCTCCCCCTGGGGGGGGGCCCCCGCG
>Ga0307518_10000646_pt1 | contig 26151 bp, 14 predicted proteins | sample 25_EM_MG_FD_203889 | JGI IMG/M metagenome (GOLD analysis project Ga0307518, IMG submission 203889) | Populus trichocarpa ectomycorrhiza microbial communities from riparian zone in the Pacific Northwest, United States - 25_EM | ecosystem: Host-associated > Plants > Roots > Unclassified | place... | reverse complement strand
AAAAAAAAAAAAAAAACAATTAAACTTTTTAAAACACAGATACAAGTGCGTTTTCAATGAACACTTACAAGCAACAACCATGCATAAAAACATCAATCCCCTCATTGCGGGACCATGCAAAAGAAAATGAAATGGAAGGTAAAAAGTACAAGAGAAGAGACATGACATCATCAAAATCATTTAATGCATTGCAAGCATTTACTGCAAAAAAAAGAAAAGAAAATGAAATCCCAAAACTGACCATCCCTTGAAGCATGTCCTCGAAATTTCTTGAAGGAGATAAAGGTAAATACACATCGAAGACAAAACATCATAGATGTAAAAACCAATGACTTTTGATACGAGGATTTGATTTGATTGGTGCAAATCATACCACTCTAGAAAGCTTAATCAAAGGCCCACATCATGGAGGAGCGTCTAAAAGAATCCAAGGTTATTTTTAGGGCTAAAATCCACTTTGAATTAGACCTGCTTCCAAGCACTTTTATGCCCCAACTCCCCTGGATTACTCTTGCTTTATAAATTCAGATTTTTCTAATTATCTTTTTCTTTTATTTCTGTATTGATCTTAGATTTTATTATATTTTTATTTTTTTTAGCATATGATTGACAAGGACATGATATTTAGATTCTTGTTTTAGGATATAGGACTCAACTATCATTTTCGAACATGCTTACACTTATGAGTTTTTTTCTATAGTTTATTATTGTGTTTTTTTTTTCTTTTAGGGTTTTGCATGGAATATTTTGACATGATATTTATATTCTTTTTTTGGATTTAGAACTCAATGAGAAGATAACAAATCGATTTGATCAGATGCTCAAGACTGCTCCAATAAAAGTATAAAGAGACTTGCCAGGTGTTTGAGAGTGTGGTTGTTATTGTTTTTCAAAGTATTTTTCTCTTGAAAATACATCAAAGTAATTTTTTTTTATTTTTTAAAATTATTTTTGATATTAACACATCAAAATGATTTGATAATATCAAAAAAATATTAATTTGAAATAAAAAAATAAAAAATTTTAAATTTTTTCAAAAAAATTTTAAAACACAAAAACAAATAGGATAATATTTATTTGCAAAACCAAACTATGTGCTTACTAGGCTTTTGTGGAGAACTTGTGATGAGTAGCAGTTGGAGGGGGATATTTTTCTAAGTATGGTAGAAAAGATAGAGAGAGGCAAGATAGTTTAACCATTGATTAATCTAAGAAAGTTCCATCTAGAAATTGACAGTCATTTTTAATGGAGATTTAGGAATAAAGTATTTCATGGATATTTAGCTTGCTGATTGTAAAAGTTGTAAAAGGTGATGAAATGAGTGGTTGAAATTAGGGTTAATGAGTAGCTTATTCTTAGAGGATAAGTGTTCAAGATGATAGGGTTGAATAAGGTAGGTCACATATTGCGTCTTGGTTTTGAATGGGGTAATTGTTAAAACCTATCATTAGAGATATAAGTCTGTTTGTTTTTATGTTTTAAAAATGCTTTTAAAAAAAATTGAATTTTTTTCTTTGCTTTATATTAATATTCTTTTTTATGTATTCAGATCATTTTGATATGTTAATGTTAAAAATAATTGACATGTCAATGGTGAGTGCACTTAATGATACACATGAAAACTAGCACTGAAAGCTAAGATATTGTTATGGAATAGTTATAGGCGGTGTTTGGGAACGCGGTTCAAACCATATTTTTCAAAGATTTGATTTTTTTTTGTTTAAAATTATTTTTTTATATTTTCATATCATTTTGATGTATTAATGTTAATTTTTTTTAAATATTATTTTGATACATTTTCAAACAAGAAACACTTTGAATCCCAACTATTATCACATTTCCAAATACCTCATAATAAATAAATAAAGGTTAGGCGGAAGATTGAGATACCACAACCAAGTACAAAGCTATTGTAGATAAACACTGTATGAACATGAAAGTGATATTGTGGTGATGTTTCTCCACAAATAGAGGTTTTCAATTGGCACTTACAACAAGCTTATATATGACTCTTACCATATTTTAAAGAAGGTAAACATTGACAAGGGCCATCCCAGATCTTTTTAGACTAAAATCCACTTTGAGGATCTATTCTTAGGCCATTTTGTGATTCTGATATTTGAAAATATCCCAGATTGTTTATGTTTTTACTCTTGTTTAGCCCATGATTGAGGATCATAGACTATTTAAATTTTTATTTTAGGGTTTAAAACTCAACTATCAATTTCAGGAATATTTAAATTTAAAGTTTAATTAAAGCTTTGAGTTTTCTCTACAATCTAATTATTACTGTGTCCTTTTGAAAGATTTTACGTGCAGCTATTCTCTAGCTAAAACATATAAATTTTTTTTTAATTTTTTTTTAAAAACTTAAATTTTTTAGAAATTTTCACCCAAAGAGGTTTTTCTCCTTTCACTACTTCTCATTTGAGTTTAGTTATTGAAAGCTACAATTAATTAATGTTTTAACGTTTCAGGAAAAATGTGCTTGCTTGCAATTGTTTATTCAATATATACAGTAGTAGTTTTAAAATCTAGCTCAACATGTCGGTTTAAGACTCGGTTAATTGGGGACTGAAATCAGGCTGAGTTTAAAAAAAAATAAAAAAAATTAAAAACCCGGGTGATTCGACTGACCCGGCAAATTAACCCGGTGACTTAGCTGAAAATCCAGCTCCACAGGTCAGTTTAGAACTCAGCTAATAGAGGATTGAAACCGGACTAGGTTTAAAAAAAATTAAAGAAAGTTAAAAACCTAGGTGATTCGGCTGACCCGGCGAGTTAACCTGGTGACTTGGCTAACCCGACAAGACCCGATCAAAAACTCAATTGCAACCCGTTGACTATTTTTTGGTAACCAAAACAACGTTGTTTTGATTTATAAAAAATATTGGAGTTGATCCGGGTGACCTGATGACCCGATCAAAACTCAGTACCCAGGCAAAACTTGTAACCCGAGCTTTAGTCCAGGTCCACCACTAAGACGGGTTTAAAATCTCTGCATACCATGACATAATTAAGTTAGAGAAATAAATTTCAGCGATATATTCCTATTTAAATAACAAACATTAAGGCATTGTCCTAACCGAAGATGCCTGTTGTTGATCTTGCACAACATTTTCATCCTCAATGTAAGAACTTCAACCATAATTTGTTCAGAACCATTAGCAGTAGTGAAGCTAGAAGTTACAAATTATAATCAATCAATAAAGGAATCATAACCTAGTCCAGCAAAGAAACATAACTAAGACAAAGACTGGGTTTTGTCAATTCCTTGGAATCTCTAGTAGATGAATTCCACAAGACCAACTTTTCATAGTCAACAAATGAACAGATTATTCCATTGAAAGATCCCAGAATTCCAATAAAGAAGGGAGGACTGCACCTTATTGCTTCAGTATAATCAAGCTCTTGCACTGCATTATCCTCATCACCACCACTAGCTGCTTCGAAGTCGACAGATTGAGAGGAGAAGTCTATGGCAGCTAGAGTTGACTTCCTTTGCTCTTTTGAGGTGTGATTTCACAAATTTCGGATTCGAGATTGACGAACGCCATATAGCTTGCATACAGACTTGAACCATATTAGAGACTTGAAAGGTAAGCAGGTGAGTATATCATTGATCATGTCCTGAGGGAGTTTGGACATGGCTTTCGTTCAACTAGATTTTGGTTCTGTTTTTGGGGTTCCAGCCATAAATTTGAAACTTATTTTCAAGCCATGTTTCCTTGGCAGTGAAGGTGAACAATTAATATTCATAATTGAAGAAATGTTTGAATATTTTCGTCTAAATTTGCACCACAACTTCTTGTTGTCTTCCTCGTGGTTTCCTAAAATAATCCCACACACATAAACACCAAACCTCAAATACAAACAGAGAATTTAACAAAAACAAAGGAAGCTCTTGATGTTTTTACCGGGCTTTAGCTCCTCTTGCCTTCAAAATGTTATAAACTCCAACATTCCCACAATACTTGGCATCCGCAGTACACCTCTGCAAACAAAAACCCAAAACTTGACAAATTAATCACTCTAACAAAACCAACAACATAAAAAGAAATTAATGAAATAAACACCAGCGGATTGTCAACTCCCGAAGCAAGACTACCAAAAATAATTCTTCATGAGTCCACTAGTTTATATAAACAGCCGAAAATCAAACAGTGTTAACATGCAAAACAAGGACTCGATGAACAAAATCTTACACCTGAAGAAGATGGTTCCAGGCATGGCTTCTCAGCTTCTTCTTACATTAACCCATCACATCATCATCATCATCTTACACAACCTAAACGAAGCCACTCACATCATCAGCAGATCACAACCCATTTTGCGGAAGGAACAGAACAAACCCTAGGACTCCCATTAAAAAAGCAGTACAAATCCTTAAACCTCAAAAAGCTAGATGAAAGGATTGGAACCCACAAATCCTAATGACCCACAAACTACGTGACCCTACCGGACCCAGATAATGATACAAACAAATCTCAAATGATAGAGCCCACAAAAGCCAAGAACCCAAAGACTAAAAGACAAGACAGACCGACCCCACCCAATTCATCCATCATCTTCTAATCCAATCCAACCCATTTACTTCCATCCATGGGGTCTCTCCTCTCTTCTTTGTCTCCTCACACCCACCGCACGCGCACGTGTGCTTCTCGTACGGTACCGTGCGTTCGGACGATTGACAACAAGTTTCACCCGTGGCAGACACCTCGCCACGTCACCACCAGCAATAAAAAGGAGGGAAGATTTCAAAATTTTAGTGACCGTTGGAACCCTCCACCGCCTCAACAAACAAATATATAAAGATGCAGATAGCATGGCCTTAGCTTCACAATTACGCGTTTTTTATTTTTCCTTCTGCAATTCTTCCGGGTTACTGCTAATTTCTCTTTCTTTCTTGGCAAGAAAGAAAGTCTCTGTCTTTTAATTTTCCTGTTTGATCTTCAAGTAGGTTAATCCCTGGCACAAACCCTAATCGGCCATAAAAGAAATTGGATTTGATCCTCCTCCATTCTCTTAGCATTCTTCTCTTCCAGCTCACACAGCAATGACAATTTCATCACAAAACCCAGAAACACAAAACCTTGAAATACTAGAGGGTTTTCGATTCCTCCCTGATGATCAAGAATTGGTCCGCTTCTATCTTTACCCAAAAATCACTAACCCTAATCTCTTCACCACCTTCAATGTTCCCGTTAGAGATTGCCATCTCTTTGGAAACCAAGCCAGAGAACCTTGGCAAATCTGGGACTCCTTCCCCAAACGCCATGGCGAGGATCTATTCTTCTTCACCCAGCATACCAAGAAAGGCAGGTATGTTGTTCGCAAGATCAGCGGTGGCCCTGGAAAATGGCATCAAGAGTATAAAGACCCTCCTTTCGATGTCTCCATCGACCCCAACTGCAAAGTCACTGTCATCAGAAAGGTGTTCACTTACCTCAATCCTAAATCTGACCACAATGGCTCATGGTTCTTGTTTGAGTACAGCCTGCCATCACTTTCTCAACTAACTGTCTTATGTCAATTGAGAAAGAAAGAAGTCCACAACCCCGAGACAGTCAATCTACAGCGATCAACAACAAAAAAGAGGAAAAGGGTTGCTGACATTGAAAGTGTTGATGATGCCACAAACACCATACTGCAAAAGCCCAGGATTGATGTATTAGACCATCAGCAGCAACATATCATGGGTTTCGATGGGTTAGTAGATACTGTTTCTCAAGTGGAAAACCAGCAGCAGCACTTGCAGCTTGAACCACTCTGTGATAATGGGCTGGGATTCGGCTATTTCGAGTCCTTTTCTTGTGAGGATGAGCAGGACTTTGGAATTTATCTGATGGCTACTGATTCAGATAGTATATCCACTAGCAATGCTGCACCACCAAGTGTATCTACGTTTAATCCTGAAGAGAACTCGCGGTCACTTGAGTTTATATCCGACGAAAAAGACGGGGACGCTGCTTCAGCATTAGATCATGATTTCTGTCTTCAGCTACTTGATTTAAGTGGTTGCTATGACGAGGCAGATGGGTTTCCAGCAACTAAAGCAACAGCACGGGCTAGCGCTTATTGGACTCAGGCTACACCAAACCTGGACGAATCCCTCACTTCTGATGCTGTTGATTATTATCTTGAACACGGGGTTTGCGATTCCAGCCCTACCAATTGGTCAGGGTCATTTTCTCAAATGCTGCTAGAAGCACCTACATGCCTGATTCAAGAAAAAGAGATTCATATGGATTCAAATCCTTCCCTCGTGGAGAGAAACTATTGATAGCATGTTTTTCTCTCTCTGCTTTTCTTTTTTCTATTTTTCACTTCATTACGGTCTTTTCTTCATTGACCTGACCATAGGCTGTTCGTATCTTGTTTTGTGCTGGTGTCTTGATGTATTAACCATGAGTTTGTGTTCATGTCAGCATTAACTGTAAGAGTTTAATTGTTAGATGGCCTTAAAAGGTACTTCATTTATTTTTTCCTGTTTTATTACTCACAAAAATCTGTTCTTGCTGTCCTTTTGAGAGTTCTGTGGAATTCTGCTGAGATCAAACCTGCTGAAAGTAATTGCATCCTTTCCAACTAGGTCTGCAATACGGGTTACTATATATAGTACGCAGTGATGAATGATTAAACAGATACCCAGAAACCTTGCATAAGATTACGATTTAAAAGGGAATCACCCTGCTTTCAAGATTTGGAATGGCCTAGCATGGCCAGCCAGCCAAACAAGTTAAGAAGCCAACATACTAGCCCAAAGACAGAAACCATCTACTTACTAGGTTTTCGAACCCATGAAATATAGTTATACGAGTAAGAAGAACATGTAGTTCATGGGCTTCGGGTGGGGACTGTCTGTCAAACGGATTAATTTAAATTAAGAGAAAAAATATATATATATAAGACCGTTGGAGAACGCGCGTAATGTTCAGAAATCCACCGCCTCATTCAAATTACACACGCTTTCTATCCAATCCGTCTCAACTGAGGACTAACTGACATTGTTCATCAAAATCTTTTTATATTCAGTCTATCCGTTCCAGTTTCGGACTAACACTGAAATTCTCTTTGTGCCATTATTCTGTCAATCAATCAGTCAATCTGCTTTGTTTCCTCTATCTTGTTTCAATCTCCATTGTTAATCAATAATGAATCATATCATTCTCCTACAACCCCAACAATTTTTTGCCCCTCCACACCCTATTTTGGTTCATCCTCCGCCCCCCCTTCACTACTGTCCTCGACCACCTCTTCCCTACTGTCCTCAACCCCCACTATTATGTCCCTCTGGTATTCGCTGGAACAAACCCCCTCCTGGCTTTGTTAAACTCAACACTGACGCCAGTTATAAATACATTTCTTCAAAATCATCTATTGCTGGTGTCTGCAGGGATGAACATGGAATATGGCTGTTTGGTTTCTCTTGCAGAGTCAAATCTGAATCTGCCTTTGAAGCTGAGTTGCTGGCTGTTCGAGAAGCATTAAAGTTGGCTTGGGATAAAGGGCTCAAAAAGGTTATTTTGGAATCTGATTCGGAGAACGTGGTCAAAAGAATTCGTAATCAAGTTACCCGTCAACCAAAGAATCAGTTCGAGGCTGTCATCTTAGAATGTCAAGCGTATGTAAATCGAGATTGGGATTGTTTCATCCAGCATACTCTCAGAGAAGGCAACTTTGCAGCTGATGCATTGACGAAGATAGGAATTTCTGAATCGTTTGAATTGCACGTTTGGAAACACCCTCCAGAATCATTATCCTTGATTCTGTTGGCTGATAAGATCGGCATGGAAATTCCCCCACACGGTGCGTTGGATCAAAATCAGCTAGGTTATTTGAAAGTCCTGAAACGGGAATTATTGCAGAGAAACCTCCCACTGGCACTGACCATGAGGTTCAGGTCTTGATTGTGGTGCTTGCTTGAAACTGTACATTGAGAGAGTTCTAGGATTATGAATCGTTGTTGTATTGTTTAAGGAAACTTGACAGATCATTCACATTTGTATGAATCACTTGTACAGGTTATTCAAATGTGCACGACTTTTGATCAATTAAAATCTTTTTTTCCCCCATACAATCGATTCATTTACTTTCTCTTATATTATTCTGTGTTGATGTTTGTTTGCTCGAATGTTGGAAGTTTAAGGTATTCCATCTTTAGGAGATCTTGGTCTAAAACAAATGTTCTTCTGCCTCGTAGTTAAGGATGCTCGCCCGAAACCTTTCCTTAGATTTGCAGATTTGGAAAAACCGGTAATCAAAATCAAACCCAAGAAAGGAAGTTATATGTTCTGCAAAATTCTTGCTTTGTAAGTTGACCAGCAAAGCCATTCATGTAAAGCATGAGAGAAAAGCGCTGTTATTGCTTGTTCAACCAACCCACCACTCTTGCAAAAAACATGATTTCTGTGAATCCCAGACTCGTAGTCAAAAAACATGACAACACACTCTGGACTATCAGGAGGCAATGAAAGTACACAGTTTTTATAGCTGAAGTGAGGTGCCCAAGATGACAGCAACTGAATCATCTTCGTCGAGATAGGATTCAACAGAAAACAATATCTGAACATGTAAAAACAATGTATATCAGAACATGTATCTACTATGACAAACCAACCATATGAGCACGTCCCCAATAGTTTATCTTGCAACTCTGGAATGTTTTTGACATGGTAACGACATTCTGAGATGTCATAAGAGGTCTGGCTTTCCACTACTTCCATGGAAGAAAACAAGACATGGAACTGATGGCCAACACAGCATGCATGCATGGTTCGCTCTTCCTCCTCCTTGGTATTAGATTCCATTGAGAGCGTTGCTTCTTCTCCCTTCGTTCTTGCAATACAACTCTTTAGTGTGTGTGTAGGGTTTGGGGTAGGGTATCAACAAGGACAATGTGTTGGGAATTTTAACAGAACTACGGAGTTAGAATTCTAATTTGATCGGGATTTTATTATTGGAAATAAAAAATCCCCACATAATTCGGAAATTTGGATTCCTGTTCTTAAAGAGGAAAGGAAACAATTTCTTGCAATATTTCATGTGTGTCTACCCAAGTATGAAAATCTTCATGTTGGTGGTTCTTTATATTATACTCACAAATCATTCTAAATTAAATTTATTGCTCACACCGACCTCTCCAATTAAATGATTTTCATATAGAACCCATCTCTAGCTATAGGTTTCTAGCAACCTAATGCTGACCATTCTCTCTTTTCTTTTATTTATACGGATAGTTTTACTACTTTGCTTGTCTATATTGATGATATTATCGTTGTAGGAAACAATGCTTCTCGTATTAACAAATTTAGACATTATCTTCATGGGCAAATATTCCACATCCAATACTCGTGGACTCTTAAAGTACTTTCTCGGTCTTAAAGCAGCTCACTCAACAAAAAGATTTGTCATTAGCCAATGCAAATATGCCTTAGATATCCTTCAAGAAACAAGAATGATAGCAGCCAAACCTGCTTCTCAAACAAGAACAATTTCATGGCTTGTTTGGCAAGTTAGGAATTACAAATCTACATTCTCCAACTTGAAGGGGGTATTGAAGATTCTATTGAATCTTCCCCTGATTCTCTCTCATTAGACATGCCATAACATCCTCCTCACCACAATGTCTCTTTTCTTTACATATAATGATCATATAATTCCTCAGATCACATTTAATTCCTAAAATTGACGGAAGCTGAAGAAAACAAAACAAAGAAAAAACACAAATTGAGGATCGGTGATTGATGACCGCCATGACTTGCACACACACTTGAATTTTGCAAGGGACTTGCCTGGTAAGAAGGTGGAAATGTAAAAAAATGATGTCTTGGGGGGGAGTTAATTTGGACTTGTCTATTCAACTTAATGTTGGTTTCTTTAGCAACTTTTCCAGGAAAATGCATTTTAAGATTAAATAATGAAAGTATTACTAAGAAATAGTTTTCATCTATTAATTAGAAGCTTCACTTTCCCTATGAATATACTGTTTCCTCATTGACCTGGTCATGTTTTGAGAGGGTAGGTGTAAACTGAAACCGCAAGAGGGCGATAAAACCATTTGACTTCTTCTCGTACAAATAAGCTCTTCCATTGCCATCCCTTTCAATGATCAAGCGTTAGGCTAATATGAGATGATTGGCTGATAGAGTAGGTATCGATAGAAAATTCTTTCAGTAAAACTGTTAAATGTAGCAGTGAGGTAGCAGGTATATTTCAATTTACAGACACAGCAACCTCAAAAAAGGGAAACATGTGCATATAGAAACTGGCAAGCTAAGATTCCCAAACAACAGGCCTCATGTATATTGAAATGTTTGTACAGCCATGCTAAAGCTGGGATATTTTTCTCCTTATTGTGTCGGGATATAGGCTCGTGTTCTGCAATATATATCTTCATAGCCATCACAGGCACCTTCAAGGTCTATACAGTGAGGTCTGGTTGAAAGGAGGATTCTCTGGTACTTACCTCTATTGCAGCGCCATATGCACCAGACATGCACGAAACTAATATAATTCACTGTAAAACCAAGTGGCTAACTACAACACATAGTAGCCAGGCAATCAATCAGCATTGCATGCACTAGAAGAAACAGTGTTATGAAATTAACCTATAAAAGAGGAGGACAGAAATGTAACAAAAACAAAAAGGAATTAATAGAAAAGGTCTGGTTCTTAACTTTATTTTGCTGGATCATATTCTTAAGATTCTAGATTCTGATATTAGCATAGTGAAACCAGACTTTCTGTATATATTGCCGATTCATAAAATGGATCACCATCATTCTCTACCTTCAATAACTTTTTTGCATCTTCTACTGGGTTGTACAGTGTCAATATCCCTGGACATCCATGATTGTCTAACAGAACTTCCCCTTTCTTTGTCAACCACATCCCTGATGAATAACAATCTAGACATAGTTTGTCAGCTGGGACGACAAACAATCTTCTCCATGTTGTCTTGACACCGTATTCACTTGCTAACCATGCTTCAAAATAGCTTCCAGATGGTTGTAGTTCGCCAAAAACACATAAGCAATTTCCTGAGATGCTCAAAACTGCTGTATAAAAATGATTTGGAAGTGGCACAGCCTCCATGAATTTCTCTTTTTCTATATCAAATGGAACAATAACATCCAAATGATGAGCAGCATCACGCTTCCCTAGCCAAAGCAGAGCTCCATTCCAAAATTCTCCATAGTAATTACTTCCCAAGGTGATACCAGGAAGGCTGCCTTGAACTGTTCTCCATGTATTGGTTTTCAATGTGAAGACTTCAACCATAATTTGATCAGAGCGAGTACTGGCAGTAGCTGAAGAGGCAATTACCATTTTGTAATCATCAGTAGAGGAATCATAACCAAGTCCAGTCGAGAAATCTTTGTGCAGAGAAGAAGTTGGTCCTGACAATTTCTTGGACTCTCTAGTTGATGGATTCCATAAGACCACACTATCAACTTCATTAAGTATACATACTATGCCATCACAAGATCCCAGAAATAATCCAACAGCGAAGGAGTCGTTATGACTCTCTGCGTTAGGATAAGAAAGCTTCACTAATGTATTGCCATTATCACCATCACTAGCTGCTTCAAAGTCTACAGAATAAAGAGGATCAGCAGCAATGAGGAGCCTTTGACGGTTAATGTTCTCGTCTTCATGTGCCCTTTTGAGATGCAACTTGGCAAATTGAGGATCGGAGATTAATGACCGCCATGATCTGCACACACACTTGAATTTTATGAGCGACTTGGCTGGTAAATAGGTGAGAATATCAACAATGATTTCTTGGGGGAGTTTTGACATGGCTATTCAACTTGATTTTGGTTTCCTTACAGTTGTTTGAGGAGGATTCATCTAGAATAATGAAAGAAGCAATGGTTTTCAGCTATATATGAAGTAGAAGTTTGACCTTTCCTATGAGTAAAAAACAATTTGACTTGACCTATGAAATATGAATGAACCAGTCAATAGTCATGGCCTTCTTGTAGTTCTAGATTCAGGCTAGTAGTTAGTTGAATAGGTCATCGGACCAGGACCAAAAATAATAATAATAATAATAATAATAATAATAATAATAATAATAATATTGCAAGGAAGTTTCTGCTCCATTTTATTTCTGCAACAGTTCAGTCAGAAAATTACAAGATTAGAGAAAACTGGAATCTAGAAGGTCATCATGGAAAGTGAGTTGGTGTACTGCCATTATTTTGTTGCTGTTATTACATAGTTGTGTAGGTGTTTGAAGCAGTCAAAACTCAACGGGTCCAATTATACAAATGGTAATGGAGATTTCAAAGGTTCTCGCTACAATATTTTTTAGGAGAGTTGTACTTTATACTTCGTGGAAAAAACACTGTTCTGTGTCTAATATTGTCATGGTACATCGGCTACAATGAAAAAACAAGAAGTATCTTGGATTCAATTCTATTCATTGTATTTGAAGATTATGTAATAATTAGTTAGATGTATCGTGACAGACGAACCAAACAAAATATCATAAAATAAATATTTAATATTTACATTCAATTAAGTAATTTAATTTTTTTAAAATGCTAAATTCAATAAAAACCAAGACAATCCATGTTATTTTCAAAATTACAAAGAAATCTCGTAAAAAACAAAAAAAATAAAGTTTAACTTCCAATTAAATAAATATCAAATGAAAAAAGGGTCCAGATCAACCACATGACCCGAATCAAGTAATTAAAAGAGGTTACACGCACCGTTAGAACACCAACTTGAAAAGCTGACCAAACAAAATACTATGAAATAAATACTTAATACTTACATTCAATCAATCAATTTAATTAAAAAAAAAATTTATTTTAAAAAAAACTAAATTTAATAAAAACCAAAAAACTCTAGTGAACTTTTTAATCTCGAATTAATTTTTTAAATTCATTATACCTATTAAATTATAGATTCATGTTCAATCAAGAAATTTTATAGGAAAATACTCATCCCTCCTCGAACTCTCATTTAGCGCATCGACACTCGTTAAGACAATGGGTTGTAAAAAATACTCATCCCAGGTGATGTTGTAAAAAATTTTAATTTAAAAAACCATCTCAAAATATATATATAAAAAAACAATCAAATAATATGAAATCTAAATAAATTGGGCGTAGGACTTTGCAATAATAGGTTGGGCCAGAAAATGATCTCCGTTGCTTATTGTGCACGTCAACCATTTTTACTTTCCAAATCATGAAAAAGGTGTTTGACATAAAACAATTGGCGTCGCCCGGGTTCGAACCGGAGACCTTCAGTGTGTTAGACTGACGTGATAACCAACTACACCACGACACCTCTTATAGACCATTTCCCCTAATAACATGTAATTAATATTATAGATTCAGATAAATAGAAAGATGGATAAGCTGTCACTACCTTCTGATCGTTAGTTAGTTTGTCATTGCCAACGTGTCACCTTAATCCACACTCCAAAGTACAACGTCCGAAAGATCGTTCTTCCTTTCTACTACACTCCAATTTTCAACTTCCTTGTAAGCTATAACCTTCTGCTCTGCTCATCACTCCTTCCCTCAAAAAATTAAAATTAAAATAAAAAAAACAATGATTTCTTCTTCAAGACTTAAAATATCCTTCTTTCAATTTCTCTCTTCTCATCTAATTATCCAATTCACCCTCATATCTTCCAACTTTTTCGAACCGTTCAATGTTACTTACGATCACCGTGCTCTCATCATCGACGGCCGCCGCCGCATACTCAATTCCGCCGGAATCCACTATCCTCGCGCCACTCCCGAGGTAAACCATAAACTGTCTCTTCTCTTTCGCTATGTTGCTTCAAAATTCTGTGTTTCAACGAGGTTAATTCTTAATTATACACTGATGAGATAAATTAAGGCTATTTTAATGCTACCTGACCTAGAATTTGAGAATAAAAAGTAATTTTATAAGAGAGTTTGGAGATTCTTCGTTTTAATGTTGAAAGAGAGAAAAAAACAAAAAACAAATGTGCGTTACAGGAGAAATTGATAAATAAATGTGCGATGATGCGTGCGTGCGTACTTCTGTTAATTTTGTATTAGCTAATTTGTTCTTGTTTAATTGTTTATTTATTCAAGTTATCAGATTATTAAAGTGTGTGTTTTTCGCGTAATATCAGATGTGGCCTGATTTGATTGCAAAAAGTAAGGAAGGTGGAGCAGATGTGGTTCAAACTTATGTATTTTGGGGCGGGCATGAGCCAGTTAAAGGACAGGTGAATCTGGTTGATTGTTTATGACAGTTTCCAGTTTGTTTGTAATTTTATCACTTTGTGTGAAACTTGATACTAAATGGTTTTTTTTTTTTTTGTTATTTTCTTGGACAGTATTACTTTGAAGGGAGATATGATCTTGTAAAGTTTGTGAAGCTAGTGGGTGAAAGTGGACTCTATCTTCATCTTCGCATAGGCCCTTATGTTTGTGCAGAGTGGAATTTCGGGTCTCACCTTTCTTTTTCATTTTTTTTTTAAATTGAAGGCCTTTTTTTTTCTTTCATTTATTTTGCCTCTTTGGTATCATGCTCGTTTTATTTTTTTTAGTATTCTTTTTTGATTCCCATCGTCTGCTAGATGCTTTGCAGATAAGATAGTGCATAAAAACTTAAAATGCGTACTTCTTTTTTTGAGCATGTATATTTGTTTTGCCATTTTCCCCTATGATATCATTGAATCTATTTGTCGGACTGATAAGTTTTATATGCAAGCATCAAGATGATGGTGTTGCATTGATGCTGATGTGTGTAAGATAGAAAGTTTTAATTCTTGTCGGAAAAAAAAAAGAGGAATAAGAAAACAAAGATATTTATGAGTAAATGAAGTGACAAACTATTGAGAGATGGAATGCACATTTCCTCAACTCAATGCAAGAAAACCTTGATGGCATGCTCAATTTTCAACATAGGAAAGGCTGGGGGGGGGTGTCATTTCACTGGATAGAAAATAGTAGTGTAATGCAAAGGATGGTCATTTTTGTTAAAAGCTTAAATTGATTTATGCTGTTATTTGACAAACATATTGCAGGGGCTTCCCAGTGTGGTTGCGAGATGTCCCCGGCGTAGTCTTTAGAACAGATAATGCTCCTTTTAAGGTACATTGGAGCTATGAGCATCTATACTGCAGATTTATGTTGCTTCTTTAAACTGAATATGAGATATCATAGTTCCTTAAACTTGCATTAAATGTATCCTTTATTGTCATGTTTTAAGCATTTAAGATCTCCAGTGGTAATGCATATTTGGTGATGTCATTGGAGTATCATACAAATATCAGCAGCTTTGATCATAGAGCCTTGTACTACCTTTGCTACTTGCCCTTTGCATTCTCACGCATCATTTTGCCACAGGAGTATCATAAAAATATCAGCAAACTCCATCATAAAAATGCAGGGCAAACATTTTTTCCCTGTGCTTTCCTTCCATTATTTTTCCTTTAATGTCAACCATTGTGCCTTTACCCATGTACATGCCTTTTGACTCATGCAACATCAAATTATCCAATAATTCATTGACCTTCTATTGTCTCCTCTTTACTAACTAATCTTTGAGGGATCTATTTTTGCAGTTTCTAAACCTTTAACTAATTTCTTATTATCTTCTTTTTTTATTTAACCTCTACCTAATCCCTGGAAAGTTATTATTATTTCTTTGGACTATTTATATGGGTCACATGTACCACAACTTAGTGAAAGAATCTTGTTAGATGGGGGATTGTAAATAATATCCTCGTGCTAACAGTAAAATTGTTGAAATTGAGCCACGAGTCTTAGATTGTAGAGGTTAGCATAACATGCTGATGCTGATGATACCTGTATCATTTACAGGAAGAGATGCAGAAGTTTGTTACAAAGATAGTAGATCTGATGAGAGAGGAAATGCTATTATCTTGGCAAGGTGGTCCAATCATCATGTTCCAGGTTGTATACAATTTTGAGTTTCTTTGTCCAATCTTTTTAGCTTTTAGAGTAATGTTGTTCCATTTTGGATAAGTTCTGTGGTTTGATTTTGCTTATAAGAATCACGGAGGGGGGGATTGGAATTACATTCTCGGACTGTTTTAATTCACACATATCTTTCATCTCATTGAGATGAAGAATCTGGCACGATAAATGGATATTGCCTAAGAGGTGATATCTCATTCCTGCCAGTGGGCAGTATTTTTGTTCTCAGGTACCATGAGAGAAACACGACATGAATGCGAGGAAGGAGGGATTGTTGGGTTGGTGGGTGGGGGTTGGTTGGGCAGGCTTTGGAGGCCATTATTTCCAGCTATGAAACTTATTGTGACCATTGGCACAAATTCCAGCAGACATAATACAGTCTGGGGATTTGGATTTAAGGATCAATCATGTTAAATTCAGTTCTTGCTCAATATGATGCTCCCAAAAACTATAGTGGTTTTTTAATCAACATGTGATAACTAACAATTTTTTTGACAGATTGAAAACGAATATGGGAATATTGAGCACTCATTTGGCCAGGGAGGGAAGGAATACATGAAATGGGCTGCTGGAATGGCTTTAGCACTTGACGCTGGGGTTCCATGGGTGATGTGCAAGCAAACTGATGCTCCAGAAAACATTGTAAGGACTCATCACCTAAGGATTGCTACAGCTGTAAATTTCTTTAAATTAAATTTCTTAGCGATATAAATAATGCTCAAGCTTTTTGGTCAGGAACAATAAAAGGAGAATCTGAAATTATTGAAATCAACTGGTTTATCCAGTTTTGAGACTTGATAATCTGAAGGCTAAAAGACTTTGAATTGTTAATTTCCAGTCATCTTATATTTTTATTTTTTACTTTTACGCAGATAGATGCATGCAATGGATACTATTGTGATGGTTTTAAACCAAATTCCCCTAAGAAACCAATATTTTGGACCGAAGATTGGGATGGATGGTATGGCCAAGCCTTACGATTCAATTTAGCACAATATGGAAATTAATTTGTTTCATGTTGTATTTTTTTTGTGTGTTTTTGACTTGGAAGATTTGTTATTTATAAATACCATGACATGTATGACTAGAATCAAATATTGAGGCAGGCTGATGAGTTGTGCAGTATACACTGGCTAAAAACCTATAGTCAGAGAAATGATAAGAAGACATATGCTACAGATTCACAATGGAAGGCCAACCTTTGTCGCAGTGAAATATTTCCTTGCATTGTGCATAAATGGGAGGATGTAACCTTAAGTGTCGTTTTGGGCTTCTGAGCTTATATTCTTATTAAGAGTAGAGTTCTTGACTAAGAAATAACAACCAAGTAAACTTTGTGTTCATTTCTCTTTTGTTCTTTTCTTTTATTTTCTTTTGTTCTATTTTTTTGGTGGTGGGGATGGGGTGCGCTGATGATGTGGAATTTATGATTTAGATGACATTTGATAAATGCTGTTTTCCACCACAATCAAACCCCACAAAACAGCTCTCTCTTAGGGTTTGGGTCACATTTGTAGTCTAAAATGTGCTTGCAGAGATAATTTGATTTCATATCTTGAGGCATGCTAAACTTGTGCATGTTTGTGTTTCATATCATTGCTAATTCAAACTGTTTTGATTTCAAAACCCATCACTTTTTCCAGCTTCACTTCGTAAATGCATACTGCTAAAGTTTATGGGTAGTGTTAATCATTTTAGGTTGGTTTTTCTAGGTATACAACTTGGGGTGGAAGATTGCCTCACAGGCCTGTTGAAGACCTTGCCTTTGCTGTTGCACGCTTTTTTCAACGTGGAGGGAGTTTCCAGAATTATTATATGGTAAAGTATATTACTGAAATGACTGCTAATTTAGACTTACCAAAACTTGCATGGAAAAGTAGAAGTCTGTAGAAAATGCTATGGGAACCCATTACGCAATGCAATTTGTTGGAAAGCGTTCAATTCAGGGGCCAAACTTGAATTCCTTTGGCAGTGGGTCTGAAAAAAGATATATGAGTGGGAGTGACTCTTAAGTTCTGAACTGCCAAAGCATCAGTGAATGCTTTCTATGATCTAGGAGTCATTTCCTAGCAATAGTTGTTAACCAGCGATTTCCATGATTTTTTTCAGTAATAGGCATCATGTTGTATGTCAACTATATCTTTAGGTTAAAAGATTAGAAATCATTGTCCCCATTGATGTGCACCTGCTGCATCTTGATAAGTTTCCTGCTTGGCTGCAGTATTTTGGTGGAACAAACTTCGGCCGGACTTCTGGGGGTCCATTCTATATAACTAGTTATGACTATGATGCTCCAATTGATGAATATGGTAGGTGAAAGTAATTCAGAGAACTGAGTTAATCATTGGGCAACTGTTTTTTCACTGAGGCTGTAGTAACTTGCCTTAGTTGCATATAAATCCATTGTGCACGCTAAACTATAAATATTAATCTTCTTATCACAGCTAAATTAATGAACCCGTTTTGATCTTCTTCTAGGTTTGTTGAGCGAGCCCAAGTGGGGGCATTTGAAAGATTTGCATGCTGCCATAAAGCTTTGTGAACCTGCTCTAGTTGCTGCAGATTCAGCTCAGTATATAAAACTGGGACCAAAACAAGAGGTTTGTGTTGTATTTTCTTTGGTTTTTCACATGAATAGTTTTAGGTTGTTATTTCCATGGATTGATATGGTCATACCATTTCTGAGCGAAATAAATAAATAAAGATGAATAGGTCTTGTTGTGGCATGACTGATGGAGCTCCTTTAGTTTGCAACTTGTGATGCCCACAATTGCATTAATTTGATGGCATTGGTTTCAATATGCACTAATTCAGAAAATTGGGGAGAAAAAGTGTCCTGATTCTTCTGGTATTGTCTCAATTGCCTTTGCAATTGATCAACAATCAAATGTAGATTGTTGTTCTAGATCAATTGCAAAGGTAACTGAGACAATCAAATGTAGAACTAAGGGAACAATTGAAGGAAAAAGATAGAAAAGGGATAGACCTAAATTCTTATGACATAAATAATTATGAAATTCTGAAATTAATAAAATGACAAATAAATCCATGGATTTATTTATGGCATCAGTGAGTCTTCTTAAACATATCCCATATAATATTTTATCACACAGTAAGCCTTATTAACACACTTTCTTCCTACCAAAGGGAGTTGAGATTCTATCATCATTTAAAATCTTTCTCAAAAACCTAAATACAGGATTTCTCTTCACGTGGAGTTGTCAGGTGGATGTTATTCTCATTGCTGCCTTCAAACCTAATGATTTTCCATTCTTTAGAATCGTTTTCCAAAGCCTGGATACAGGATTCTTCTTCATGTCAGAGTTGTCTAGTGGATGGTATTCTCATTGCTGTCTTCAACACTTGTACCTACCTCATCTATGTTACTAAATGTGGAAGATGCATAAGAAATACCAGGTATCAGCTTCACCAGCATCATCACCTTCACCATTTTTAGACCTGATCCAACAGATCCCTGTGAAACAAGCATCACCATTTCTAACACTATTCCCGCTAGCACCTGCCCTTGTATTTTCAAGTCAATGTAATATCTTAGAAGGTGAGGAGATCTTAAGTTTAACCTCCACCTAGGGAAGGATGGTGCAATTTACCCTTAGAAATCTCATGAATATATGGATGTTGCATGGATTTTGAATGATTCTATTTTGTTTAGGGCTGCATTAGATGAATCGACATGAGGACATATTTTGAAACAGTTATCCTACAAGCCAGAAATGAGATATATCTGAAATCCCAGCATTGTCCGACTCCAAATTCATGTTAACAAAAAGAAAATGCTTTTGAGAAAATATTGTGAACTCCTTAACTCATGCCAACCATTTGAAGCTTGAAGTGTTTAGATAAATAGAGCTACCGAATCATTCTTTGCTCTGAATGAAGAACCTTTACCATTTTTCCATTTTGCATGTGATTTGGTGTGATCTCTACGCTACTATACTTGCAGTTTTACTTGTTTTGTCTAGTCAAAGGTTTTGAGCTTTATTGAACAAAAAACTATTCAGGCACATGTGTACGGTGGAAGTCTAAGCATTCAAGGCATGAATTTCTCTCAGTATGGAAGTCAAAGCAAGTGCTCCGCATTTCTTGCTAATATTGATGAACGTCAAGCAGTTACTGTGAGATTCCTTGGTCAATCATTTACTTTACCTCCATGGTCAGTGAGTATATTACCAGACTGCAGAAATACTGTCTTCAACACTGCCAAGGTTTGGTTCTTATATTTAGGATAATGCATGCATTTGGGAAATTAGGCACTTGTCTGAAATCTACATATGATTCACTCTTGTGTGGACACTTGTAAATGTATTTTGCCTTTATTTGCTATATGTTCGCTAGACATTTTGATGCAACAGTCCTATAACTTCACATCTATACTCTCCTGTGCTTGGGAATGTTTGTTCTTTTCGCAAGTTTGACAATTACATGCTGAAGTCAAATCATGCTCATAAAAAATCTGAAGATTTCAGTCCATCATAAATTTGATCTGAATAATTTATGCAAAGGAATGCCTTTGAAACTAAATATTGTTATAGCTCTTGTACAACGTTTCACCAAAAAAACAAATTGCAAAATGAAAAAGTTTGAAATCTTTCTCAAGTTAATTGCATCCTTCTGGATAGAAGCATTTGGCTCACTCTGCCCCCGCTCCAAACACCAAGAAATTCCATTTTTATTATTGTGAAAACCCTGACATCCATCCCTTTCTATGTTTTTTTAAGAATATTTTATATGACTCGACTTTATGAGATTTTAGGTTTTTTTACCTTTATATTTTTTAACAAAGATGTCTGGTAGATGTTTGAAGCTGTTCTTTTAATTCTTTCCTTTCCCCTCATAAAATCAGGTTGCAGCACAGACTCATATCAAGACTGTGGAGTTTGTTTTGCCTCTTTCAAACAGTTCTCTACTTCCACAATTCATTGTTCAGAATGAAGATTCTCCACAATCAACATCCTGGCTGATTGCCAAAGAGCCAATTACTATGTGGAGTGAGGAGAATTTTACTGTGAAAGGCATATTGGAGCATTTGAATGTGACAAAGGATGAATCTGACTATCTGTGGTATTTCACAAGGTGCATCATTGTGTCTTCAATATGGATGTAAAAGTATTATTCTTTGTAGAAAACAAAGAAATGTAGTATGCTGGACATGATATATAATTTGTTGTGTTAATAGAGCTATGCATTTCATTTGTCCAATACAGTTACTGTAAGTAACATATAACAAGGCTTTAGCAAGCTGAAATCTAAAATAAATTTACCATGACGGGTCTGTGTTGTCTGTGTTGTCGTTCCACAACTTGTTTAAAAAACTAGATCTAGTTATTCGGGTGAATTCAATCAACATTTAGCATCATAAGGAACTCAATATTTACGAGTGAGCTTTCAATGCTTGAGTTCTATCACCTTAGGTTGTTAATTGAACGCATTGTGTACTCAACAGGTTCATTTTTTTTTATAGTTTTCATGTAATTAATGCCTGCTCAATTAAATGCTTTCATGAAATGCAGAATATATGTTTCTGATGATGACATTGCATTTTGGGAGAAAAATAAAGTCAGCCCTGCAGTTTCAATAGATAGCATGCGTGATGTGTTGAGTGTATTTATCAATGGCCAGCTTACAGGTAATGTCTTGTATTATCCTTCATATATAAGTGCATCCATCTACATAACCATGAGTGTGTTTGTGTTTTTTTTCCTTTTGTTCGCTTCATTTCTTCTTTGTTCTTTCTATGTTGTTTCATCCTAGCGGTGAAGTTCTGCAAACTCAGCCAGGAAATGTTTTCCAAGAGTATAAATGATTTTATAATAAACCCTAGTTGTCCTTATTTAATAGACTAGTTGATGTATGTTTTCGAGGAAACTGTTAAGAACGCATTTGAAGCATAGGAAGAATGTGTAGCCTATCAAAACTCTGTTCTTTAATGACCCATTTTTAAATCGTTGATTATTTGTTTCATTTATGAAAAGGGGGATTCAGTGGTTAAACATAGGCTGAAAGAGATTGAAATTCGTTTAAGATATTTTTCCTGATTTGTTGGAAGTTGTTCTGGAGCATTACATTTTCCTAATCATAACATGGTTCTTGGGAAAAGGTGAAATAAATTGCACTTTTTTCAGGGCAACTGACTCCAGCTTGTGTGGTCTTTGTAGCAAAGTCATGGGTGTTAGATTACTTTTGCATCAATTCTACCAGAAATCCTCACCAAGATTGAATGCAATATTTTCTTGCAAATTAGAGATGTTTCATGAAATTTTGTAGTTTCCTGCCTGCTACAGCATTTTTATGACTGCTTCTTCGAGTAAATAGAAAAATTATTGCTTTCTATCATAGGCACTGCGAATAATGCTTGCCATCTTTATATTCTCAATACCTCCCTAACCTGTTATTTTCTAACATTCATGCTGGAATATCTCGTGGAAGTTAAGGCAGTGTGGTTGGTCATTGGGTCAAGGCGGTCCAGCCAGTTCAGTTTCAGAAAGGATACAATGAGTTAGTGTTGTTGTCTCAGACAGTTGGATTGCAGGTAAAATATCCTGTATCTTCTTGTCAATATTCGGTTATTGTATTCCATTAATTGTGTAGACCAATTGTTTTCTTGAAGATGCTTTATGGCCTATTGGTTTAGCCTGCCTCATTGGTGCTATTACAGGAAACAATGATAACATCCCTGAAATATTTTACCTCACAATTAGATATTTGCAATTGTTTTGCTCTTCTAGAATGACTGTAGGAAAATGGAAGGGCTTATATCATGAAGAAGAAGAGAAATGAAGGCATTGTTTCTCACCTCTAGATAGAAAATATTTCATTTGTTTCTTAATTTCTGGAAAATAGGTTAAATTATTTCCCTAGAAAAAACACAAGGAATCTAGTTTTATGTCACTCGTAGTTCTATGAGGAGATCAAAGGTAAGGAAGTGTTTAACGGTAGTAGTCTTGAGGAACTAACCCCCTAGGGCACTTTGTGTTCAATTAGCTTAATTAGTTCTTACTAAGGAGATTATTTGAGATTCAACTGGAAAATGTTTCAAAATGAAAAATATTTATTAATGAACTTTAAGCTGCAAGATTACTAAAAAAATCTCCCTTATGCCCCAAAAGTCAGCCCAGGTGTTCGTTGATGAGCTTCAAGCTGCCATAGGTGTTCTTCCATGCTATCATCGTCTTTTGGGATTTCCATGTTTCTTACTTTTTGTTCTTCATGGGAGAAAAGCACTTCTCCCCCTTTTTGCTCTGATTAAAAGCTGGGACATTTGAAGCTTGAACCTCTTAATGAATATTGTTTTATTTGACAAATCTGAGCTTTTCCAATCCTTATATCTCCTTTTAATTCATGGAGATTATATTTTAGAGCTGTGACTTTTTGTTTACTTTTTCTTACTCCCAGGTAAGGGGCAGATTAAATTTGGGATTTCCACATTTTTCCACATATATACTACATGTGGCATGTAAAATATCTTAAAATTACCTACCTTAATTGGATTGATATTACAGACACACTACCTAGTTTGTGATTTGTGAATATGAATTCTCTGTTCTCTCCTCAGTTATTGGCTTTGATTCCTTGTGAGTTGTAAATTTTGAGCAGAACAGATTATGTTGGATTGTAATGGCAGATGATAGGCTCGCTCAGTTGCTTTTGTAGCATCCTAGTTAACTTGTTTTTTTAGCTGCACATCGAGTTTTGTATGTTACCTGTCTCCTTAGGTCTGGTATTACTAATTCCATATACTCTGCCCTATGATTTAAATTGATGATACAGAATTACGGTGCCTTCTTAGAAAGAGATGGAGCAGGCTTTAAAGGTCAAATTAAGCTTACTGGATTTAAAAATGGGGATATAGACCTCTCAAACTTATCATGGACTTACCAGGTATGTTTTGATGATTTTGTTCGACATTCTGTAGTTTCATTTTGCAAATGAAAGAAAACATGTATTTGGTAAATTTCTTACGATACTTTTTGTTATTTGTTTGATTTTAAAACTACATGGATTACTAGGCAACTGAAATTCTTGCTGTTATCTGCTAAGTTGTCCCTGTAGCAAAAGGTTTGTTCATCAAGTTCTAAAATCTTATGGAATATGAGTGGTTCTAGAGTGTCAGTCAGCATGTCCACATGTTATACAAGGCAAAGACATGGCTGAGGGAAGTCAATTGCTTATGTTGATGTCTTGAGCTTAGAAAAATACGATCCATGTCTAACTGCTGGGGTCTGGCATCCTTGGTTCTCAACTGAAATACTGAAATAGAATCCTGTGTGTATTTTGACTATAATACTGCAGAGATCTTGCTCTTTTGAGTTTGTTTATCTATTAAAATAAGTGAGTTTGATGGAGAAATATGAAGCAGCAGAACATACATGGATGTGCAGTTAAAAGGAAAGCACCAATGCATTACCTTTAGTACATCAAAACTAAATAGAGACTTTGATACTCACAGTGGCACAAATTTTAAATCATGTGGCTCTTGCTCCTTTCTGTCAATTATGTTATTTTCCACATCTGATTTGATTCTTTAGTTATGGCAACAAAGTGCACGATGTTTTCTCTCTCCTAAAGGTAGAAGACTGAGTTGTTTATTTCTTCTAAAGGTTGGGCTTAAGGGTGAGTTCCTTAAAGTTTACAGCACAGGCGATAATGAAAAGTTTGAATGGTCTGAATTGGCAGTTGATGCTACTCCATCCACATTTACCTGGTATAAGGTAAGGCTAATATCTTATGGTATTCGACCATGAAAGCTATTATGTGGAACATTTGTAAGTTAATTTCTTTACTGATTTTGCTTATAGAGGATTGGATAAACTGATTGTTGGTCCCATTTTATCTAGTACTGTAAATATTAATATAAAATATTAATTAGTTAAGTCGAAGTTGGTATTCACAAGTGATTAACAAATATCCTCAATGGTAGGAACACACACACAGCTGATGCTGATTACATAATGTCATGCATTTTACTCTTAGTCTAAAATAGTATTTTTTTCTCTCAATTCATGAAGACATTCTTCGATGCACCATCCGGGGTTGACCCAGTTGCTCTTGATTTGGGAAGCATGGGAAAGGGCCAGGCATGGGTCAATGGTCACCACATAGGAAGATACTGGACAGTGGTTTCTCCAAAAGATGGATGCGGAAGTTGTGATTATCGTGGAGCCTACAGTTCTGGAAAGTGTAGAACAAATTGTGGCAATCCTACTCAAACCTGGTAACTTTTCCTCAGACATGCTGTGTATCAGTTTGTGTGTATGTGCATGATGGAGCTACGCTTGCTTCCCTTGTATAAATTATTTACCATGTTTTGCTTCTACAATTTGACAATAGCAACGAAAAATCATGGTTTTAATGTCATGTGCTGTTATTGGTTTATGTCCAGGTACCATGTCCCTCGGGCATGGTTAGAGGCATCAAATAATCTACTTGTCGTGTTTGAGGAAACAGGAGGGAATCCATTTGAGATTTCAGTTAAGTTACGGTCAGCAAAAGTGATTTGTGCTCAAGTGTCAGAGTCCCATTATCCACCTCTCAGGAAGTGGTCCCGGGCAGATTTAACTGGTGGGAATATATCACGCAATGATATGACACCAGAAATGCACTTGAAGTGTCAAGATGGGCATATAATGTCCTCAATAGAATTTGCTAGCTATGGAACTCCTAACGGTAGCTGCCAGAAGTTTTCTAGGGGCAACTGCCATGCCTCCAATTCTTCTTCTGTGGTCACTGAGGTAAACATACCAACACAACTTTTTGACCCCAAGTATTCTAAATGTCAAGCTCTTTTGGTGCTGAGAATATGTATTGAAGAACACAAGCACACGACAGCTACTTCATGGTAGATATTTCTATGCAAGGTATAAAATTGGAATTTTCAAACTTGGTCATGAATGTTAAGCATCTAGTTGACTGTTGTCCTTGAGTGGCATAAAACTTGAAATTCTTAGAACTGCATGTCGAGGTGTTTAAACAGTTAGAAAGGAGGACACAGTGAGTGCCAACACTTGAACGGCATATATTTCACTCTCTATCCATTGATTGATTTATTTGGCTGAAGTTCACCTTCCTGTTCTTCTTTGTGGGAACAACATTACTTTTTTTCCTTGTATAAATAAATGAAATTTCTTGGATTGGTATTTTGCCCGTATTCATAACCCCGGGGGGGGGGGGGGGGGGATTTTA
>Ga0307518_10000645_pt1 | contig 26187 bp, 28 predicted proteins | sample 25_EM_MG_FD_203889 | JGI IMG/M metagenome (GOLD analysis project Ga0307518, IMG submission 203889) | Populus trichocarpa ectomycorrhiza microbial communities from riparian zone in the Pacific Northwest, United States - 25_EM | ecosystem: Host-associated > Plants > Roots > Unclassified | place... | reverse complement strand
GGTATTTAACAAACCGCGGGTCTGCACGGGTTACACCGTACCCTTACCCGTGCGGGTTGCGGTGTGTACGGGTACGGGTACGGTGTGCCATATTTCACTCACGGGTTAACCCGTGCTCAACCCTAATACCAAAACTAATAACTATCAATCATAGTCTTGTGAGTTTGCCACGTAGCGGCCATATAGCTGGAAGCCTGGCAAGGGAACGCATCGAGGTTTGAGGTGAGATATATACACTGGTTTTGCAAAATCCAAACACCAACCAGTCCGGTTTTCACTGACCGTCATGATATACTGCTTCCGGCATAGCCTTGTGACACATTGGATCATGTCGAATAATTACTGCCGCGCCTCCCGTTGATTTCCAGTGTGTACTAGGAACTGAAGAAGCTTGGAGGAATAACAACACTCCAGCACTTTCTCTTAGTTCTTCTGTCACTGGCGACTCGACTACCAACGGCCCCATCCCATGTTCTCCCTCACTTTCGAGAACGTACTGGGGGTCATTCGCTCAGTACCGTGTGTCGTTGACCTAGTTATTGGCCTTGCAGTTATTGGCGCCCTGCGTGTGGTCTATCTTGCAAATCGTAAGAGACCGGGAACCACGAGACTGAAGGGACCATCCTGTGGATTCTTTGGCGCGGAGAAGGTCATCCATGAGGCCCCCGACCGTACGGCCGTATATGAGGCATGGCAACAGGAGTATGGTGTAGCTTACGAGATCCCCCTGATGCTTGGGCAAAGGAGGATTGTCTTATGTGATCCCAAAGCTGTCGCGCACTTCTTTGGTAGGGATTCATGGTCATATGTGCTTACAGAGGCAGACAAGGTCATTGTTGCGAAAAGTGTACGTGCATCCTCAATTTATTGCATATTCCTTCACCGCAGAGTATCCAGATCGGAAAAAGTGTTGTGTGGGCCGATGGCGCGGCTCACCAAAGGTATAGATAGTGCCCGTCTCTTCATATCCAGTGATAACACGAAGGTCGCTGATTTGCATTTAGGCAGCGGAGATCCTTGGCACCAGCATTCAACTCCACTTCTATTCGAAAGTTCTCGTCGGTTTTCTATGATGCTTCTCACAAAGTAAGCGGGGATATCTGCACATTTTTGGTAGTCGCTCTGATTGACCTCCATTAGTTGAAACTTGCATGGGAGGCAATAATTGATGCCAAAGGCGGTGGCAGCACCATCATCGAGGTGCAGAATTGGTGAGTTCCGTTGAAAGTAGTTTTCTCGATGGTTAAGTAAGTTGACTCTGCAAAGGATGAATCAAGTGTCGTGAGTTCAGCCCTGCTTACATTATGGTGCTGTCCCAAGTTTACCACCAACTAGGCTGGATTCAATTGGTCTTGCCGGTTTTTCGCATGATTTTGCTAGTTTGGATGGTAAAAAAAGTGCTGCCACTGTTGTCTTCGATTCCTTCGGAGACTTCAGGCAAGATTCTCTTTTCATTGGGATTTTGCTCCTCCTGAGAAGGTTCCCTGCACTATTCGTCATTCCAATAAATATAAGCGGATTAATGAATGAGTTTCACAAATCTATGGAAGATATTAGCAAAACCTTTTTCGAGAAGGCGAAAAGAGAGAAAGACGAGGGTTCTTTGGACGGGAAAGAAGGCTACTCTATCATTGGGATGCTGAGTGCGCCCCCTCCTGCTACCTGTGCGCGTCCCTGACCTTCACCACAGTCAAAACAGTGAAGGAAGAGTCCAATACACCTGTCACCAAAGAAGAACTCCTCGCACTAGTAAGCAAGCGATGTCCTTTGCTCTATATATTAATCTCACTCCTTCGTTCACCAGCTCATGACTTTAATTATTGCAGCGTACGATCCAGTGGCAGGTGAGTGTGCCCATTGAAGTCGTCTCACTTGCTTGTTCGTGATGTCTGCTTCCAGCAAGCATGACCTGGGCTCTGCTCGAACTCGCCCGACATCCCGACACCCAAACAAGATTGCGAGAGGAAATCTTGACCTTCGATGGTGAACCGACATATGACCAGATTTCCAAAGGCTTTCCTTACTTTGATGCCGTGGTGCATGAAGTTTTGCGGTTGCACCCCACTGGCTCACCAGATATAATACGCATGGTACACATATTGCTTGAACATGTTGTGTCCTTGTTGATGTTGCTTTTGTAGGCAAAAGAGGACGATGTTATTCCTCTGTCACAACCAGTGCGTACCAAGTCCGGTGAAGTTGTCCACAACATTTGTGTAACGCGGGGGACATTTATCACTATTCCGGTTGGCACTGTAAATCGATTGGAGGCGCTGTGGGGCGCAGATGCGAAACAGTTTAGGCCAGAACGGTGGCTAGAAACAAATGCTCAGGCGCGAGAACTGCAGGGGTACCGCCACTTGGTAACATTTGGGGATGGCCCAAAGGCCTGTCTAGGGAGAGTGTTTGCCATTGCTGAAATCAAGGTATGTTGCCATGTCTACAATGCGGGCATTCGCAACAAAATTTTGATTTCGTAGACTGTATTGTGGGTATTGGTGAAAAATTTCGTGTTCGAGATGAGAGATGGGCTGGACATGGAGGTGGTGAAAGCACAAGGAATGCTGCCTACAAGACCCAAGTTCCTCGACGAAGATGGCGCCAAGATACCCCTGCGGGTTAAACGGTATGATGGTTGATCGGGCTCGGTGAGCGGGGTATGCGCTCCATTTGAAATCAGTTTCGTGAATTCAAGGTGTACCTATGTCCACTCCTACTATATTTAATCTGATAGGGATGAATGCTCACATTGTAACAGTACTTACTCTCTGACCAGAATGGTATCATGCAATTCTTTATAGTGGAGCTGGAAGCCTGGGCAAGGGAATCATGGTGAAGTGTCGTCCGGTGCATGTAGTGCCAGGCAACGTGTGATATGACTGCCTGTGCGAGAGTACGTGTGGCACATGTGTATGCATAGATGGCGCTGTCAGATTTTCATGAACTGATCTACCTACAAGATATACCACTACTATGTACATCCCAATGCATGTATCTAGGAGTGCCTAGTAGGGTACGGTGAAATACAAACTTCGAGAAATAGCAGTAGCCAGGAGTCAACGAGCATTACATAAGAGATACTACTACAACACTGAGGTTGGCCCAACGCATTGATTGAGACCGGCTTCCGCGAGCAACCTTGATGACGAAGTCAGCGAAATGTGGAGAGTGAGCAAGGGAATCACGGAGATGTATACGTCGATTGGGGGCTGCATGATGCGGTGCTAGAGTTGCCTCGGTGTCGCTGTCACAGATCAGAAAGGAAAAGCATGGGATGTTCCACGAGATCACCGTTTAATCGCAATATACAGAATTAGATATAAACATTCAAGCCTCGTTTCGGCGTCAGCAGATATGACATAGGATGAGATCAAGGTAGGACTTTCTTCGATGTGGCGTTTGCCCGCTCCTTGTTCAATTTATGTTGACCATTGTCGTCAGTATCGTCGTCCTGTACTTGGTTTCTCGCTTCAGCGATTCGCTCTACCTTCGGAACGTTCCGCTCCACGCACCTATACCGCGTGCATCATCCCTTTACCCCCCACTCTTCCCCTCGCTTTCTCAACCTCGACTTCCCAATCCGCTCGTGCTACCCCAATGAACGTTCCGATCGTTGCAGAGTACACCAAGGCTGCCGTCAACCCAGTCCAGAGGCCCGCAAGGCCAAGACCAAAGTGGAAGGCAAGTACGAGTCCCAGAGGGATACCAAGGAGATAATATGCGCTGTTGAACCGAAAGCAAATCCAGGAGGCACAGCACAATAGAAGTACAAGTAAATAGGCAGGAAAGAGAGAGCGTCGCCATCAATACATTGCTAAGCCCCACGTTGAACGTATTTTGGATCCACCTACCTCAAGTTTAACAATGCACCTGCCACCTGCATCTCCCTTGCCCTAAGGATTCCAGACACAACGCCGCTCATTCCATCGAATACTTGGAAGAGCGCAGCAAGAGGTAAGATGGATGCTACGAGCGAAACAACATCGGGATCGTTGTTGAATAGGTACGCCCATTTATTGCGGAATACAAGGAAAAGAGTACTAGACGCCGCACGGCAAAACAAGAAGATCGGTCGTGATCTACACCCTGAAAGAATTAGGCATAACGTACCTCCAAATACCCGCCATGGATATCGCCATGAAAATGGATATCCGGGCGACTAGCCCAGCCCGCTGTGCTTTACCCTGACCAAGTAGGTTGCCAATCCTGACCATTCGGGTTAATCAGAAGCTCCCAAACACCGAGTATGGAGTAGCTTACCGCACGGATGTAGCCACGCTTAGAGCAAACGGTGCCTGATACATGCACGAGGCAGATAACAGCAGTACCGATTGCGCGGCAAGTGTAACTGGACCAAGACTAGATTATCGTAGATTTCCGATCAGCAAAGTTTTGCGCCGCCCACTCCATCACATGATGCTGTGATGACTACTCACAGACTTGCAGCCACTGCGAATTACGTAGCACCTCAGTCAGCATCCCCTTCATGTAACGGAGTAAACGGAATGCCACTTACACCCTATAAGCTCCCAACTCCACCACTCCGATGCAATTTGACCTGGCACAGCAATGATAAATGGGGGACATGAGTGTTCCAGGGCGTTGGAGTCCGGGCGGAACCCGGTGACTCACCAATTCCCGCTACACCAAGCCGAGCGAGTACTCCCCACCCGTTCCATACGCCATCTCCGAGAGGGGCCCACGCTGTACGTGGGACGAAGAGGTAAGCATACACGATAGATACAAGCGACACAAGATTGAGGCAGAGCGATGTCGCGATCGGCGCCCCTGGAAAGCCAAGTCCGAGAGGATGAACTAGTACGAACCAGTTTTAGTAATAAGCACTTCTTCGGAAGACGGGCCGATTGCGTACCAAAGAACCAATTAAGGAAGGCATTAATGGGTGCAATGACAAGGATGATTTTGGTTGGTACCGTGAAGAGTCCCTGGGACTGGAAATATCGCCTGTGACAAGGCTCAGCACTACATGGAAGAGAGAAAATGGTACGAGGAAGACGGACCTGGATATGCAGTTGAAGGTATACGCAGGAAGACCCCATGAAGCGCATTTGAGATAGAGAGCCGCGAGGCGTGCTACCTCGGGGTCCTGACGGAGTATGAGGAGGATAGGTTCAGCATTTAACCATATGACAAGAATAGGCTGGGAGGGGTCAAGTCAACAAACTTGTAAGTGGTTTGAGACACCAAGACTTACGACCAGAGCAAATGCGGTCATGAGGGCTAATGGTACGGATAAACTGCGGTAGGAACAAGGCAGAACAAGCTAGGCTTACTCATTCTCTGGGTCCAGAGACCAACCATATGTGGCGTATCTGAAGTCCATGCTGGGGGTAAGAGGGTGTCAAGGGCAGAAGCGAAGCCCTGCACGATGCTATATCCCGTGACAGAGGCAGTCATCATGCCAAGCGTCGAAGATGCAAGGGCCAAAGTGGATAAATGCCCTATGACTACGACGGATGCAAGAATGAAGGAGTACTCGAATATATGCGTGCTGTCACAAAGAGAAGCGAGTGAATGGAGTATTTAAATGGTGGCATGTCTGCGACGCACCCAAACACCGGGAGGGAGTAACGCACGAGGATGCCAAGTTCTTCGCGAAATATGGATGCTGAGGGTGTTGGCTCGTTGACCTGGGCAATGCAGACATTCTCGTCGACGGTTTCGTGAATGCAAGGAATAGGAGGGTCCTGGCGGAGGAGAGGGGTGCGCTCAGAGACACTTGCCACGCTACCTTTTTGTCTGATAGGGATTCCGCGTGGATGGGAAGACTCTGGCTCTTCGTTGTGAACGTCTGGGAAGGGACGAGAGTCCTCATTGAAGTGGGAGAGGATGGCATAGTCGTGGGGGAGCGACTGTGGTGTCGAGTGCTGGAGCGATGACATGGCTGGTCAGACAGAGTCTCTGCGACTGATCACACGAGCAGCATCCGGCCCAAGTACTCAAGAAAAAACTGACTCATCAATCAGCTAATTGTATGTATTTGGTGGATCCACATTGTCGCCGTTCAACATGGTGGCGACGAATTGTTCTTCGGTGTTAGAAACGTTCAACGTGGTGGGTCTGACGCTGGTCCTGCTCATAAGTCTGAATGGGCAAGTAACTCATACCCACGTTCGCTCTACGCCCTTCGTCCATGGGTCTAATTTTTGCCAGTGTCCAGACAGTCTAACAGCGCAATGACGCCGATCCAGCCTGAAAATTTCCTGATACAAAAGCAGGATCCCACTCAGCGAGACGCGAACCATCCCAGCTTTGCGCAATCTGTTTCCCTTCCTTCGAGGGTGACATTCGACCTATGTAGACTGATTTCGAGGATATGATCATGGTGGTTACGGAACAGGAACTTTCCAAACTTTGATAGTACATACTAAATACCATCCCAGGGACAGTCCATTTCCCAGGGTTGCTTCCGGAAGGAAGGCTATCGATAATCGAGTCCGAATCCAGGCCAAATCAACGACAAGAACAGAACGATTCGATGTAAGTACATACGTGGGCAATAGTCTTGAATGCAAGATACATTCTTCATTTCAGGAGTGCATATTGACGGCGACCAGCAGTACTACTCAATGAACCAGTCAGAGATAGAAATAGCCACCGGTGATTACAAGGCGGCGTTGGTTGTCCATTTGAGGGAAGAAATTCGGAGTTCAATATACAGAGGTGACCTTTAACCACGGAGCATTTAACCATACCAACGAGGCCAGAAAAGAAAATAGAGGGGGACGCACTATACTGTCAGAGTCAAGCTGCTGTCAAAATGGAGAGAAAGATAATGATGTGGGTGCAGGTATCAAAGATTGCTCAATCTTCCTACATATCCCCGTCTACGGATACGACAACGACTTGCATAATAGGTCGTCGATCTTCCTCGCCCGAAGAGAACTTCTCGTTCATTTGCGATTGAACCGGGTATCTGTACTTCAATTTATTGCTGGCGTTATATATCCTCACTTGTCATAGATTTCTCAACAAACTCTTCCCTGCAGCTCTTCTGCTTCTGGTCCCCATGCGCTCGCCTGATTCCCTTACTTTCTCGGGTCCCTCCGGCGCTTGCACGAACCCGAACCACACGGAGATTGCGGAAGAGGCAGCCAGTAGTCCAATGCAGAGCCGCGTGTAATGAAACCCGAAGGTAAGGAAAACGTCAAAAAGGGGTGTCCAGGGAATCAATGGACTGCGTGCACACTGCGAGCAAGCCAGGTATGTGACGAGATAACCGAAAGAAGATATGGCAGTGACAAAGACGATTGGAATGTCTACCATCAGATTCAACTGTCCAATTACCAATTGTATTCACTCCCGCCCTAAGGACATCACTCTCAATGGAATTGTTCCCATCAAGCTTCCAACGGAGAGCAGTCAAAGGCAGGACAAACGTTACAAGCGAGACAATTGAACAGACCAGCTTATTTTATGCGAAATACGAGGACGGGCAGATGGACATATCACGGTCGGACCCGTCAGGTAAGAGGGATGAACGCGGGTAACGAAATCAAAAGGGTTCCCAAGGGAGAATCAGTCACCCGTCGCCACGATTCCGATCTAACTGGTTGGCCAAGAAGCCAAATAACCACTGGCGCCAATGGACTCAAAGCATACTATTTCCTGCTATGGCCAAAGACGCCATCCAAAAGGTGTGTCCCACCAGGATCCGTACTAGATGCGAGTTACACGACACCGAAAAGTGCCATCGCTATTTGTGCTCTTGTTGTTAAAAGACAAGCTACGATTTCAGAAACGCGAATCTTCTGAGGGCGTATTGATAGCCCACCAAATAACCAAGCAGTGGGAAATGCATCGGGGGTTGCAACTCCGACCTCGAACAGCGCTCCTGGGACCGGATGTACTCTGGAGATAGGGATTTGGGAATAGCGAAGTAGGGGACAACGGACAGGCGTTGTGATGGAGTCCGGTTGGAGTGCAAAGAACAAGTAGCAACGACCCAAAGGTTTGTGTTTGTAGTAATTGCACAGTTCAGACTAACGGTCTGGGAAGTAAGCCCACCACTGCGCTAACAAAGTGAACAGGGGCAGCACAAATTGGGACCATTATTGAGAACTTAGGAATAGAGACAATCGAAGGGTTGTCTAATTAGACCTAAAGGTTGTCTCTCACAACAAGTATGACAGTTGTAGATACTATGACTCCATTTGCATGAGTGCTTGGGCCCTTCATTTGGTGGGTTTACTTCATCAAGATATTCACAGATGGTTATGTGTGGATCCTTCCTCTTTGTCTATCTTTGTGCGCCCACCTCTTCTTCCTTGACCCTCGCTCTTGCCTTCTTAACCTCGACTTCCCAATCAGCCCGCACAACTGCGATCCACACCGACACGATGGCAGAAAACAACAGACCAGCCGACAATCCGATCCAGAGACTGGAAAGGTGGAAGCCAAAGTAGGAGGTGAAAAGGAGACCCAGCGGGAGACCGAGAACATAATATCCACTGCACGATAAATGTGAAACCAAGCAACACAAGACAATGATTGGGCAGCATGAAGAGTTGGAGACGGACGGAGAGTGGACACGAGTGTCAGCGTCACTCTACGTTGAGCACCAAACAAGGGTTACCCACCTCAAATTGAATAACGTACCCGCCATCTGCATTCCTCTAGCCCGAAGGACTCCAGCTGCAAGGGTATTTATTGCATCCAGCACAAGGGAAAGAGCAGTGAGCGGTATCACGGCATATACGAGTGAGACGACGTCGGGGTCATCGTTAAATAGGTAAGTCCATTTTGAGCGGGATATGAGGAGAGTCGTGCTAGATGGTCAGCGTGGAGGGAGAACGAAAAATAGTAAAGCAATGATTGGGGACGAAAAGGCCACCAGGTAAGGAAACCGATTTAGAGGGATTAAACTTGGAGCACATACCACCAAGTACATCCAATAATCGCGCCAAGGGCAATCGAGACCTGGGCGCCAACTTTAGCCCGACGGGCCTTGCCCTCACCAAGAAGGTGACCAATACTATCGGTTCATTGTGGGAAATAAATCAGTTGGACCATGGAACAACCAGGTTGAAACCAGAATGCAGAGCACTAACCGGACAGATGTAGCAACGCTCATCGCAAACGGCGCTTGATATGCAAGCGAGACAGTGACAAGGAGCGTAGACTGTGCAGCCAGCGTGACGGAACCCAGCCTGCACAACAAATAATCAATTAAATCCCATCTCCTACACAGTGTGCAGATAACAAATGCTCACAAGCCTGCAATAACTAGATATCCATGCAGTCCATGAGCCTCACCATATGGAGTCGAAGACTACTACTTACAAGCTGTTAATTCCCATGTCCACCATTCTGACGCGATTTGGCCTAATATGTTAAAGAAATCAATCAGCATTCCTGGCTTTAATAGACCCGGAATTCAGGGGATACACATACCAATTCCTGCGATACCCAATCGGCCAAGTAAACCCCAACCCTGCCATATGCCGCGTCCGATAGGGATCCAGGCTGTACGCGGGACAAGGAAGTATCCGTATAAGATCAGTGCGAGTGCCACCAGGTTGAAGGAGAGCGCGGACGCGATCGGTGCTCCTCGGAAGGACATCCCCAACGGATACACTGGTGTGATGAGACAAACAACACGACTTCGGTTACGCAAATCTTCGACTAGTCAATCACATACCAAAAAACCAGTTGAGAAACGCGTTAAATGGCGCAACGATCAGGGTGATCCTTGCTGGGACTGCGAAGAGTCCTTGGGACTGGAAGTACCGTCTAGCGATGGATACGCGTCGGTACGGGATGCTGATGAGGCGCGAACGACGTACTTAATTATGCAGTTGAAACTATACGCAGGAAGACCCCATGCTGCATATTTGAGAAAGACGCCAGCGAGGTGGGCCACCTCGGGCTCCTGCTTGAGAAGCAGGAGAATTGGTTCGATATTGAACCACAAGGTGAGAATCGGCTTGGAGGCAGGTTAGTTTAGCCCATTTTGGGTAGATAAGAGGAACGATAATTTACAATAAGGCCGATTACAGTCATGATGACTGTTGATGGAATAGGTGAGCATAGGCATAGAAAACAGTGAAGTGATGTAAGACTGACCTGTCCTCTGAGTCCACAGACCGACCATGTGGGGAGTATCCGATGTCCAAGCTGGGGGCAAGAGGGTATCCAGAGTGGAAGCAAACCCCTGTACAATGGCATATCCGGTGACAGAGGCAGTCATCATGCCAAGTGTCCCAGCAGCGAGGGCAACTGTGGACAGATGCCCTATGCAAATGACGGACGCAAGGTTGAAACTGTGCTCAGCGAGATATGTGCTAAGTAAATGAATAAGCCTTCAGTAGATATTAGATATTTCTGTGCGTACGCAAAAACTGAAAGGGAGTATCGTGTGAGAACGTTCAGCTCCTCGCAGAACATCTGAGTTGAGGGTATCCGCTCGCTGAACTGTTCACTGCAGATACTGTCATCAGAAATTTGGTGTATACGAGGGATGGGAGGGTCATGCCCGATAAGTGGGGTGTGCTCAGAGATATCTGCCATGTTGGTAACGGGTCTGATTGGAATGCCATGGGGAGGGGATAGTTCATTATCGTCATTGGCTTGAATGCTGGGCGCACAGTCTCGGCAATGACAAGTACGGTCATTTTGAGAGTGGGCAAGGATGGCATAGTCATGAGGACGTGACTGCGATGTCGAGCGTTGGTGTGACATCCTCACCATGGGCTGAAACCAACCCAGAACAGAGATTGCTCTATGTACTAAAACTTCCTGGGTGGCCCAGCTTAGAAAGGCCGCCCAGATCTGCAACACATAGCCGAGCAGAAGTTCCCGTTTGGTAAGTAAGTAAACTTTGTCGTAAACTTCGTCTCCATCATGATGTAATTTGTCAGAGTGCTTCCTAAGTATTCAAAAAATCAGCAAGTTCAGAACCCATCGGAGTTGGACTGAGCGCTAGGGGCCATCATGATCCAAAAGTAGTGTCGGGTATCTTGAACACTGCTTGAATTACATCGATATGGCCATCAGTATTTAGGTCGAACTTTCTTCAATACTTACAGTTAGCAGCAATGTTTGAGTCCCCTATCGTCGCGATCGCATGTGGCATGTAGGTTTAACGCATTCCCTCCCCTCGCTGTACCGACCTGAGAGCTGTTCATGGCCCCTGTTGTCATCATACTTAAATTGGATACTTCAGTCTTAGTAGTGGATAGACTGCCATCGCAATGAGACAAAGCAATGCAGGTTTGGTAATGAATATTCAGCATAGGGGTCAATAATGCACCAAGGTGACAATCAAGAAAAGCACTGAATTCAAGGATGCAACAACAGCAGTGATTCTCACTGGGATGAAAAGGTCCTTGAAATTGCAAATACCACCTGATAGTATTGGTATGGGACCCTGATAAAATGCTGAAGAAAGAATGCCTGGATGCATAGTTGATACTTATCCTGGAAGGGAGGCCCAATGTGCGGGAAGCGAGGTGAGCCACCTGCGTCCTATTTATGTGAGCCCGAAAGGATGAGTTCAGCTTTGAACATTGTCAATGATTGTCAGAACAATATCAAAAGGATGGGCTCGGCCCGGGGAATCATTGGCACAGCACATGCTGAATGGGAAATATAACTTACGGTACCGGTAAAAGCAGTCATTACGACTGTATTTCAGGTAATTGACGACTGGTGAAGTGGGAGTGGGCAAGTTATGAGGAGCCTGGGGAGATGCACTGAGACCGAGAGAGAGAGAAAGTTTGCTCGCTAGATTGCGCATGACTGACATTGCCACCAATGATGAAAGGACCGGCTGGAGGAGTGCACGCTCTTGTTGTACACTGAAATATTTTCCATCCCATCTGCGCGTCTGGTAAGGATCATCGTCGCTGGACGGGAAGGAACATCGATGTTCGACAACACCCACTGTTTCACGTCAGCACTGACATATAACTTCTTCACTCATCCGCCGAACTCTCGGCAACTCTCTCACTACAGTCTGGCTTAGGAGACTATCGAGTGCTCGTGACTAGAAACCGCTCATCTCTGGGTCGATTTCTACGTACTCGTCGAATTGCGAACCTACGGCCCCATAACCAATCCATCCTTGATCGGTCGATCTTATATATAAGCGTCACTCCTGTCCTCCAAAGCCCTAATATTCCTCTACGAAGAGCCTATCTCCCAGCTTACATATTAGGGAGGGTATCCAAACTCCATCCTACTGGTATGCCGCCAAACAATGCCCTTTTGATCTTTTTGATCCTGTTTCCAGCGACTGCCAAAATGAGCTACGAGGAGCGTACGATGTGAACGCCTCAAGTGCCCGAGTCAAGTTCACCGTCGATTCGCAGTCATATAAATAAGTTAAGGTTGGTCGCAGGGCGTAGCGCCATCATTTATTGGCTACATTCCAAAATTAAAGAGGAAACATGTGAGCATTGTCTATTGTATGCAACTTGCTGCAATGCACAGGGGAATCGATATCAATCCAAAGAATCCAAAGTCGTATCCCTTTGGCGAGGAGGTACTTTGGGTCGCGCGGGGTGTCAAATGTTGTCATCCTTAGGCGCCCCTAGTCCCAAAGCAGAAAGATTGCGTTATCTTATCAACTGCACTTAGTCACTTTCGTCTTGCGCCGACGGCGACGGAACTCAATTCTGGGACAACGAGGCGCAGCGCTGTGGGATCCGAATAGGGTGTCATAAATGAATCTGCAGTCATCCGTCTCAACCCCACATTTGTCTTTACTACTAACCATCACTGCGTAAAAACCGTAACCATGATCGATACACTGCATGTAAGTGTTTCATAGCAGTTCGACCACCGAATTGATACAACCACTACTAGCTCAACGGTTCCATTGTTCCACCCACCGCGGCAGCGGCCGTGTCCACCATCGATTTCGGAGTCAAGTACACCCCTTCGACTGTCTGCACAGGTACTCTCCGCAAGAAATCCCGCCAACTCGAAGATCTTGGTGTCAAGTTCGTTCGTGTCTATTGGGTCGACCTTTGCAATCAGGGGGGCTGTCAGATACTGACCGTCTCCCACTTCAACAAACTCCTCGAATCATCCCGTCCTGGCGTCACTGTCCCCAAAGCCATGTTTGGCTTCGTTCTCACGAGGCTGGCAGAGGGGTTCTCCGCAGAGGGAGAATACCTCGTGGCAGTGGATCTCTCAAGCCTCAGGCTGTGTGGGTATACACCCGGACATGCGTCTGTGTTTGGGTTTTTCGAGGAGAAGGCGTCTATTGGGGGACGGCTTGATGTACCCCTGTGTCCTAGGACAAACTTAAAGCGGATCTTGAAGTACTTAGAGTGGTGCATTGTGTCAGCCAGTATGTGTGCTGATGATGTAATACGGATAGATATGCAGAGCAGGAACTCAACATACAATTCCTCGTCGGCTTCGAGACAGAGTTCATACTCCTCAAATCGACCAACCCCATCGATACCGTGAACAATCATGTGTGGTGCAGTCCCGCCGCACTCGGAACGGGCACAATAGAGCTCACTATACTCGAGGAGATCGCAGAAGCACTTGTCAAATCTGGCATTGAGCTTCAGATGTTCCATTCTGAATCAGCCCCTGGGCAGGTTGGTTCTTTCCGAGTTTTGTAGTTACAGGCTCACTTCGGACGATGCCTTACTGACTCTGGCTCGTCTCTTGCCCGTGCAGTACGAGGTTGTCACAGGCCCTCTCCCCCCCCTCGAGGCAGCCGATGCACTGGTGCACACACGAGAGACAATTTACAATATCGCGAGAAAACACGGCTTACGTGCGACACTCGCCCCCAGACTGCACATTGACGGTATGTCCTCCGTGATTAATATATCCCTCTTCTCATACGCATAGGGGTACTCAAACCATTCCAGGGGGAAACGGTGCCCATACTCACATCTCTGTACATCCCACCACAGGGTCCCCCCTACCCTCACAAAGCTACCCCTCCTTGCTTACAACACACGAATACCACTTCCTAGCTGGACTCATGACGCACATCTCCTCCGTTATCGCATTCACACTCCCACTCCCCCAGTCCTATGCGCGAATGCAGGACGGCATCTGGTCTGGCGGGACATGGGTCTGCTGGGGTATCGACCACCGGGAGGCGCCTGTGCGGCTCGCGAACCCTAGTTCACTGCACTCGCGCAACCTTGAAATCAGGTCGGTTGATGGTACTGCGAACCCATATTTTGTGCTCTCAGGTCTGCTGAGTGCTGGTATTATTGGTATCAGGGATAGGCTTGCGTTAGAGATGGAGCGTTGTGGGGAGCTGGCGGCGGCTAAGATGAGTGAGGCAGAGCGGGCTGAGAAAGGGATTACGAAGCAGCTTCCGTTGAATGTGGAGAGTGCGAGGAGGTGTTTGTTAGAGGATCGTAAGATTGGAGAGTTTATCGGGGAGGATGTAGTGAAGAAGTTTGTTGTTGTGAACAAGGTGAGCCACTGACCGATGGTTGTTGGTCGTTCACTGGGCTGAGTCGTAATTGTTTTGTAGACGCTGGAGAGATTTATGCAACCGGGGGATGAGGAGGAAGCTGTGACTATTGCTCGGCTTGTAGAGACATATTGATACTTGCATCATCTTAGGCTCTTACTATGACATTGTCCATTTTGTCCGGCTTGTAGGAATATATTGATATATTTTTGAATGTGCTGGGACTATGTTGTCAGATCTTGCAAGCTCCTCCACACAAATAGAACTCCCTAACTTTTACCAGTAACAACATAATATAATATCCACTCATCTACTCCTCCACGACCATTCAGCTCGGTCCCCTGTAATTTTAGTATTCCACAGTAAGTAACAACCAGTCCAAATGGTCCGTGTTTGCGAAGAGTCACCATGACACAATGTTGTAAATTGTCTCCCGTCTGTACAGGAGTCATCGCATGCCTTGGGCAAGGCGTCGCGCCTAAAGTTGCATCCATAGACCCATGGGAAACCAACTTGTGCAGACTGTCTGGGGGGGAGGATTACTTAAATGAAATTGACAAATGAGAATGAGGATTTCCTTGATACCGAGATACTAGTATTGTAACATTGGATCAGTTATTGTGTACTATGTAGTTGGATTATTATCGCGGAAGGCCTGGAGTTGCAGGGTTCCTAGTACTAGTCCTACATGGGGTCAAAGAATCCAGATACCATCATGCTAATAATCTCACATGCACTTGAAATGAAATGATCGGTTGCTCAACTGTTTCAGCTAAACCAAACGGGGGACTTCTTTTGCAGATCGGGCCCGAAGTTCAACACCGTTTACTGAGAACCCATTATTTCCGTTGTGTCCGAGCTACATAACTGATACAAGAAAACAGGTGTTCAATGCAGTGTGATGACAGACGGACACACCTTAGTATCATTACGATCAATGGCAACATGATGTTGAAGAGTCTAACTTGGACAAGTTGGTCTAACGTAGTGTGGTGCCAGATTGGCGCACAGCTTGTCGGGGAGCCGAGGATAGGCTGCTTCAAGTTGCATTGACCAAAATTGCCGTAGGTTTTTCCTCTCTACCGTGATCCACTTCGCCATGTCGAACCAGCTGTCGACGTCGCAGTCGGTCCCTCAGAGTGGTGGTTTCCGGTCCCATTCTCATGAGTATGATCGTCATCGTACAGACTCTGTCGTTCCCGGCGGCGCCAACGGTGATTCCTGCCATCCAAGAGATAGCGCGTTAAATATCTCAGAGCACACTCCACTTCTCCAGTCGGACCCTCCCGACCCCCTCGTCCACGAAACCATCGACGACAGTGGCGACCTTGCGCGTTCTAGCGAACAGATACCATCAACTCAGATGTTCCGTCAAGAATTGCGTATCCTTATAGGTTATTCCATCCCCGTTTTTGCGTACGTTTCCTCATATACATCCGATATCTTACCTACTCTTCCTATGACAGCGCACAAATCTTCGAGCATTCCTTTCTCCTCGCGTCCGTTATATGCATCGGGCATCTGTCCACCGTTGCCCTTGCTGCTGCGACGCTTGGCATGATGACCGCCTCCGTCACAGGATATAGCATCGTGCGAGGCTTCGCTTCCGTTCTCGACACTCTCTTGCCTCCGGCGTGGACATCGGATTCTCCACACATGGTCGGTCTTTGGACGCAGAGAGTAGGTAAGCCTTATGTTCCCTGCTTCCATCTTACCTGGCCTCAATAATTTTAGTTCTCATGACCCCATTTGGCCTCTTTGTGAGTCACAGTTTCTTTCATGCATCCAACATACACCGAATTGACCATCCCCCAAGCCCATCCTTGCTATATGGTTCAACGCCGAACCTATTTTCCTCTTCCTCAAGCAGGACCCCGAGGTAGCCCACCTCGCCGCTGTCTACCTCAAATATGCATCATTGGGCCTTCCGGCATATAGCATTATCGGTATCTCCAGGTACGCTTTTTGCTATAGCTTCATTACCCCATAGTTACATGTATCTGTCGGCAGGCGGTACTTCCACTGCCAAGGGCTCTTTGATGTCCCGGCAAGAATCACCGTATTTATTGCACCCCTCAATGCCTTCCTCAACTGGTACTTCGGTGCGCTATCGACCCCTTCTCCGCAAGAACTCATGTTACTGAAAATGTGTCATTTGTCTTATGGTACATGATGACAGTGTATCCGCTGGGACTCTCCTTCCGAGGAGCACCGATTGCGACCTCACTTTCCTTCAACCTTATGTTGCTTGCATCTATCCTATACGCTTATTACTTTGTCCCGCGTACGGCCTGGACCCCAATCGGAAGCGGCGTGTGGCAAAGGTGGGGTTTACTTGCCCGACTGGGCATAGCAGGAATTGGTGAGTCCGCCCCTGTGTTGATAGACTCGTCCTGGGAATGCTATCTGTTCTGAATAATATACCAGTTCAGACTGCATCGGCATGGTGGTCGTGGGAATTGATAGGATGTAAGTCGCAATCTTCGGCACCCTATGGCAAAGCTGACAAATTTCTAGTGGCTGCCAGCTTGTAAGTATCCATTAGCTTGTGCATGACATGATAGATGGTCAGGCGAAATCATCATGTTAATTTTATTAGTCTCGGTCCAGTTTCACTTGCAGCACAGTCTGTACTCCTCTTATCTGCAACGTTTACCTTCCAGGCACCGTTTGCGTTAGGTGCGGCTACATCTGTCAGGTGAGTTGTTTCTTTGTTTGGTTCCTATTCCAAGCCCCCTGGTCTATTTCCACACTCACGATGCAAAAATAGGATCGGAAATCTTCTTGGAGAGGGTAAAGCTCGTCGGGCTGGGGCTGTTGCCCGTGCTTCTATGGCTATTGCCGTAGCTGTGGGATGTATTTGGAGGTATGTTCCTCCTGCTTACTCATATGATCTCGCCTAAAATCATTTCCTTTCTCATTTCGGTCCCCTCTGCCGTGGTGATTGAATCTAGCACCATGTTCCTCGTATTCCGCACAAAGTGGGCATACCTGTTCAATGACGACCCTGAGGTTGTCTCGGTTGTAGCGTCTGTCCTACCTATTACTGCTGTATACCAGATTTTCGATGGAACCAATAATGTTGGCGGTGGCGTCCTTAGAGCGAGGGGTATGCAAGCGATAGGTGCATGGTTGAATTTGAGGTAGGTTAATTGTCTTTGACGGGACCGAGGCTGATTAATGTTTTGGTTTTCTCACTGCAATTCCTCACTGCGCCTGCTGGTACCGTCTTTCGGTGCTCGGTCTTTCTCTTCCCCGAGCAGTGCATATTATATCCTTGGTATCCCGATCGGTATTCTTGTTGCATTCCACTTCGACTTCCAACTCGCCGGGCTCTGGATTGGGCTCATGGTTGCGCTGATGTATTCTTCTATACTCTCGGTGTGGATCGGGATCGTGCGAGCTGATTGGGAGGTTGAAGCTACCAAGGCGAGAGAAAGGGCTGGGGGGAAGCCAGCAGACGAGTCGTATTAGGTGCGTTCGTGTGCGGCACGAAAGGAATGGCCTGGGTGGAAACAATGCTGCGAAGTGTGACAAGAAATATACCTGCAGGTAGGCCAAGGGCGTACTCAAAAAGACTACGCCAATCATGTACATAGAAATGAAAAGGCTGGTATGATGGAATGTATGTCGTTGTCATACCCATGAACACAACAATCGTGAACTATTCAATGCCTACACTGATGATCACTGGCCACCCCCGTACTTCTTGTGACGGCACCAGCCTCATACTTGCCTGATACCAACTAGTAGTAATACGTGGATGTTTCTCCCTATACCTTCTGCCAGAGATTTAAAGAATAATCAAGCTCTCACCAATTCTACATTCTCTAAGGGAAAGTAGTTATTACTGAAATACCGATTGTAATGCGATGGTTATTTATGTAAATAATTACTGTCAGCTCGGCCTGCCATTCCACCTGTACACCAGTAAAATCATTGCTTCTTCAATTCTTCCAGTCGGCTTTCCCACCTCTTCGCTTCCTCTAACTTCTTTTCTAGTGTCCTTATCTCTTCCAACACACGCTCCAATTCCTTGTCACCATCAACTGGTGATCCCACTTCTTCACGCCCGACTCCGTTCGTAGGTGTGGATGCAGACGAGCTGTTCAGAATAGACGTCAACGTCCAGCTTCCCGAGCCATCGCCAGTTAGTGTGAGGAGATGTGTGTGGTACTTTGTCAGTGATGGTCTGGGATAGAAAATGTCAGCGGCACTTGTCCCAGATTCGTGTCAAGATGGACTTTACCGCAGTGAGATAGTAATTAGGGATATACCGAGCGACTTGGCGTGTTCGTACATCTGACCCTCCACATCACTAGATACCGCACTCGTGCACTCTATTTAGACATGCAGATCGCACAGTCAGATGACACGGTCTTCTCAAGACGTGTAAAAACAACGACCTACCATCCAAGATCGCAAATTTGGGTCGGTGATAAAACACGCGTGCCAGCGCCATCTGTACATCACGGATCAGTATACACACAGCATACGCTCGTGATCCAATACTCACCCTCTGTTTCTCTCCCCCACTCAACACGTCCCTCCACTCTTTCACCGTTTCCCATCCCCCTTCTCGCTCAACCAAGTATCCCAGATGTGCAGCGTCCAATATCATCTGCAACTCAGTAACGTCGCCGCCTTCCGCATAAAACATCCCTAATGACTGGGGATAGATTACCTGCTCCAGCAATGATCCCGCAACCATATATGCTCGCTGCGGAACGACGAACACGCCAGGTCTCGGCCTATGGCCTGTGCCATTGTCACCCGCGATATCTGATGACGGACGTGTGACAGAAGCAAGAGGCCCGCTTGGAGCCCACAGACCAGCGAGCACGCGCGCAATGGCAGTCTTCCCAACGCCGTTCGATCCCGTGATCATCAGATGCATGCCGGGGCACAGCTTCACGCTCAGGGCGCGAACAAGGGTGGAAGAACTGCCGTGTGAATCCGGAATCACCCCGTTCTCATACGTATCATCGGTGAGAGTTTTGTGCGATTCAGACACGAGTAAGGCTGCAGTGGGAATACAGACATCGGCGTTTTTGACCTCGAAAGTGCTACCATCACCGGGAAGCGCAGAAGGAAGTCGAGGTAGGTGGTGTAGCGTAGACATAAGGGCGTACAACCTGAGCAACATGGTCATTAATGTACAATACACTGCAGCATGCTGGATGCCTACCGTCCAGTGAGGCCAGCGACCTCCACCAAGTCCTTGTATGCGTACATAAGCCGTCCCCCTGCATCTGCGAGGGAAATCAGAAGCCGCCTGTTTGAAATATATGCTGTATCGCACAACCCCGGTGAGATATCGCAACTACCGGGGGGGAAAGAGACCACGTACTCTCTGTGCGATCCGCAATAACCCCCTCCCTATTCGAACTCGACCCTGCTTTATCCTCAATCCGCCGTTTGCGCGTAAAGAGTAGAGGGACCGCGATGAGACCGTACCCAGCCGCTGACCAGAGATATTTAATAACAAAGTCCTCTGTCCATTCGTACGCGATGCGGATTTTGTAAATAGAATTTACGTGACGGATGAGACGAAGATAGACGCGGGTGAGGATATCGCGTTCTCGCGCGCCGCCATCGTAGAATCTATGCAAGAGTTATCATCGGAGGAAAGTAAGGTAGGATTTCGAGCTTACGCGACTTCTTCGCTCTCCCTACCTACCCTGTTCACGCCAGCGCGGTACTCACCCTCGAGACGTGCCTCGATAGCAGAAAGCTGACCAAACGCCGGGGTGACCGCGCTAAGAATCTGAAACCATGATACATCGTATGCACGTGTGTTAGAAATGGCGACATACCTTGATCGTAAGGTAGTAGTTTACGAAGAGCAGCACGGTCCCCCTGAAGCCAAGCTCCGTCGCAAGCTGAGATGTGAACAAAAGAAGGTCGAGTGATGGCTTCATCAAATTTCCGCTGTAGATGAGTCAATATCAATGATCTTCACAGTTGCACGGATGACATACTATATTCCAGCAACACTCTCCGACCACGCCTCGACGTCGGCCGTAATGTATTGGTCGACGCCATGAAGTGGGACGCGGTAATACCTCAGATGTGGATGTGGCGAAAGGTATAGGTCATGAATATACTCCGTCAAACGGGTGCGGAACCTCAGTGCGAGCTTCGATTGGAGATGTCGGATCTACGCAAAGCAATGGGGTACGGATATGTCGATGTGGATTAGATTTTGTAGTACATACACATGACATGGACGTACCATGGAGTTCGTATATACGCTCGGTATTGCAAGCGCAAACCACAGACCTAGACCCCTGATAAACCCATGCCCATCTGCGCTGACGAGATCCTTAACGATTTTCCCATCTAATCTCGCAACGGCAACACTGAGTACGGTACGAAGGATGAGGAAGTAAGAATGTGCGGCGAGGAGAAAGGCCTCTTTCGATCGAAGGGAGGGTATGACGATCCGTAGGAGCGAGCGGAGCTGGTAAATGAATGTACTTGGTACACCTTTCGATCTCGAGTGCACTGGAAAATGTCCGTTTGGTGTTGCTGATGAGTGTGATGGATTGAGAGGGAAGAACTGTGCATGAGAGGAATGCTGTTCTCGATCTCGCTTTTGCAAAGATGAGGCCGTCGCTTTCTCCTTCCTACTTGACTTCGCCTTTTGTAAGGACTTGCCACAACGATATGGAGGAAGTACAGCCCCACGAACGACGAGGACAGATGTGAGGAGGAATAACAACGAGCGCCGGGTCGATGGGTTACGGAGAAGCTGTTCGAGCCGTCGTGAGATGTCAGAGCGGACTTGGGCGCCGTTGCGCATCAACTTCGAAGAGCTTGCCATCTGTCTGACAAGCTGGACAGATACGAAATGGCGAATCGAGGGCCTCTACCAGAGTGGGCATCATATGAAGTTGAGCTGGCATGTGATTGTGCGATTGTCCTGCGAAAGGCTAGTTCTCATCCATTGCCGCCGGCCAGTAGTAAAGTACTAATATTGCTGTTGACATCGGCCTCTTCTGGACTCCGAGGGTTAGTTCCGATACCGTTGGATATCTTGTTTCATGCTTGGATCACTGCAGACAGCCCAGGTCTGAATCCAGTACAAAGGACGGTGAAACCGACACGGTGTCAGAGCGTTCGTGAGAATTCTGCTCTCCTTGACATCCACCAGGCTTCACCTCAGAACTTGCGTCTCAACTCGCGAGAGGCAGCCATGCGATTCATGCGTGCTTATCCACATATTGTTCAGGTATGCTCCACAGATCTCGCTTTAGAAACAATAAACCCCAGACTAGTGGGGAATTGACAACGAATACGATATCGTAACATGCATACAAGTTTACAACCAACTCGTGCAATCATGGCCACATGTACTGAATTTATGATTCTAGGACTGCTCCTCTACCTCCGTGACAGTTTGGTTAGCACCTATCTGTGAAATGCGTACAGATCGCGCAGCAAGGAATAATTGGTACTTTGAGATCCCTGCCTCTGCATCTAATGTTATGCTACCACCAAAACAAACACACTCAGTATCTATGTCACTGCCATACATTCGACGACATGACGCACCGTACCAATGGACGCTGGTCGTCGTACAATCGCTCGTTGGCGACATGCAGGAGGAACATACCGATGCTTCGCAAAAGCTGGTGGTGGTAGCACAATCACCCCTTTGGTTCTGGGACACCAGACTAACTTACATGTGACCGAGTCCTCCGCACTTTATCGCTCACTTCCATGTCATTTACGATGCGATCAATAAACTGATTGATATTAGCAACAAATCAGGAAAATGAAGGTCACATGCCTTTCTGAGCAGCTGCTTGACTTCAAATCGGACACCGCACCAGCATATTAGTGTAATCTTTGGGGTGCGTGATTCGAGGATCCAATAATGAGACTTTTGACATTAGTCACCTTGCCCGTGATGTCTTCCTCTAAGGCTCGTAGTTCATTACTGTCAGTTACACCGCCTAGCCTGTTTCGAAGGGCCTTTACTTCGTGTACGAGCAACTGCATGTGTCGTCTCCGTTTGGACTTAGTGCATTGTAAATGGGTTGGGGAGACCAGTCAAACCTGTTTTCATCACCTTCCCCACTATCATTCTTTTTCATACTGGACCTGACGCGAGAGAAGGGGTCTCGTAAATTTCGAGATATACCCTGTGACTCCATGAGTGTAACACCGGTGATGCGAAGCAACTGTTTCATGGTAAACGGTCGTTCTCGGGTGAAAAACAAGAGAGTAAACTTACCTCCGCACCAAAGACTTTAGATTTGAGCTTTGACGCAAACGTCGAATACCACTCTTCATCGTCGAGGGTCGCTTTGATCAACTGGACACACGGAAGTATCCTTTGCCTCTTTTCTTCGTGCGTGGCAGGAGAAAGAATGGTCGGGACAGTGTGCTGTCCTCCGAATCCAGTAGCCACAATTGAGGGTAGTTCGTCGAAGAAATCCAAACGACCAATCTGACAAATTTCAAAAATGTAAAGCACTAGTAGACGTCATGAAAGGATGATAATGCCCACAAATGCAGTTAAGTGCCATCCACAAAATATGTCCATTAAGAAAGCCATGGCAGCCCCAGGCTTTCATCTCCCTGCTCGGGCTGTCTGGTTCCCCCACCTGTAAATTCTATCTACAGGTCGAATATTGGTCACATGATCAAGAGAGAACGTACCCAGTCGACTATTGCATGAAAGTTATCCCTACACCCCAAGTCGCGAGTATGGTATTAGCACACCTAATAACCGCGTTTGCGAGCAGTCGGCGAAGTCGGCGAACTTACCTGATTTCCTTGAACTGTGTCCTCGTTTCCCTATTTGCAGTCTCTTGAAGCCAAATTACGGGTGTCTTTATGGTGTACAACGGAGTAGTAGTAGGAAGCCTTTTCCAAGAACCAGGAGGGTCATGTGCGGACTCTAAACCAGGAATTGAAAACAGCAGATATTTCCATGGATGTCATCTAAATCGAGAAAGAGCTTACTGTTCCCAGCATATCGTAGCCGTGATGTCACAACAGTACCTTGGTGGTCTTCTTTAGAATCGCACGCTGAACATTTTACGACAGCCGTCACTAGAGCTTTGTCAGGAAGATGAATAGATAGGCTTTTCAGCAAGGAGGTGATATGTTGGTTGTCTGGAATCGACAAGCCGGTGGGATTTCGAAGAAATAGAAGACGGCAAAATCCCCAGTCATATGCGACTGACTTTACACAGCCGTTCTCCAGCGTTCCACCATCTGCATGGCGGATCTCATGCTTAACAGGGTTAAATGAGCCTGTGCGTATTCCAAGCGTGGTAACCAGGTCGAAAATGTTGCCTTCACGTTCGAAGCTTCCGTTTTCTTGAAAGGAGCCATAGTCGCCCAGCTATTTTTCGTTAGCCTAAACCCCAAACAAATGCACTCGCTCACCTTCATTTCCACGTCAGTATCGGCGAGTAAAAGCCGTGTACATGATGAGCCCACGAGCAGCTTATACACTGAACACATGGGGAACAAAGGAATAGCATCCCTCATAAACCCAAGGGTAAGCGGTCCCGCATCAAACTTTGAGGGGGTGGGCAGTCAGATCCGGGTATTTGTGCAGAAAAGATACTAACATCATCCAATCTTTGCCAATTTGGTCTGCAACAACCCACGCACTGGGTAACTTCGATTGTAACTGTGCAGCGATTCCGTGATCCTGACAGGCTTCCATAAGTCAGCCTAATACCGTGAATGGATCCTGGCTGATGAATGTGTTTAATGCCCGTACGTTGCCGTGCTTTAATTCCATGAAGGATGTCTTCCAGGCATCCCTTTCGCCCGAGTTGATGTACTTCCTGAGCATACTCTCGCCACTTCTCCGAAGTTTCGTAATAGAAAACGTTTACCAGATGTTGACCAAAACAGTAATGAAGTGCAACTGCGAAGCCAGTGTGACTTTGGATGCGGTTGTAGATGATGACGGCACAATCATTGACATTCGACAAGGTAATGGAATCGTCTGAAAACTCCAAATCGTCCGGATAGACACAGTACTGCGAGAAACCATCAGAAGATAGTGTTCTCACGTCCATTTCGAACGTGAAATTGCCATGGTCTGCGTCATCAGGGTAGGGAAGAAAGACCCGCTGAAAATGGAACTTTGCACGATAAAATGTTTCAAATTGACCAAAATATCGGGAATAGTCGGATTCAACGCACACCAGGAAAATGGTCACCTGGGTCCAGCTTTCTGAACTCCACGCCAGCTTGGCTCTGAAAAGAGACGCGGAGCCACTACAACGTGCGAGAGGCAGCCATATTTCTATGCCAGCATTGGTGACGCTAAACGTGCGGAGCCGCTTGTCTGACTTCTTAAGCAATTCATCTGCTGGGATGTCGTTTCTGAGGGTGTCCATAAATTCGCCAGGTTCCATTTTGACGACATTGTAACAATCTCGAAAGCAGCTCGGATGGTCTGCTAGAAGGCTGTTGGACCACCCATTTCTCCGTGTGTGGCCCCAGGCAAATATGCTCTGGTCGTTGGACCTGCGAATGATTTCCTCCTGCAGACGGCGAAATGCGTTCTTCCCTTCCCCGTACAGCATCGGCATGTGAACACCTAGGAGCCCCAACAGCGAGTATGCTTGGTCCTCTTCTCGCGTCGTCTTCCGGTCCGCAGCCCATGACATGATTTGTGCAACGCTGGGACGCTTCGAGGATATTCCATCTGCCAGGATATCGGTGGGAATGAGCGTGATATCCTGCAGAGCAGTCGCAAGACTCTCCTTATCACCGATGAGCTCCCACTTCTGGTTAAAAAAGTGGACGATATTGGGTGCAACGAGCTCTTGCAGAGTCCAGCCACGTGAGAACCACTTTGGATGACCGTTGAACTCGTTGAATCGGCCTTTGTTACGTTCAACAGGAAAAGTAGAGTCGTCGACATCGTGGAGGTACGCATAGCACCGTTCTGACTTGTTGTACCACCGAAACATTGAGTTGATTGCTTCAGATAGCTCGGAACTGCTCTCTTTGTTGATACAGCAGGAATCGACCCACAGCCAGTCAAGCTGATCCTTGCGAGCTTGGATGCAGCTCCCGAGGATTTTCTGATAGCCACTGCGCTGGAGGATCTTCCCTCTCGTAGCTGCGTCCATGCGTGCGAGGCCCTCCATCTCCTTGAACTGCACCTCTTCCTTGGGTGCACCCCAGCAATGAGACAGTATGGCATATGGCGAATTCTCATTGAGCTCGACCAAGACCTCGATTTCAGAGTCAACCTCCACACTCCCTTGGATATCAAGAACAGCTTTCACGCTGATAAGGCGCATTGTACTCAGTCAAGAAAAAGCAGAGTCAGCAGACGCGTCTCGTGTCGGAAAGCTCCTAAGTTACTTACCACAGTTCTGGTATGACCGCCGCTAGTGGTTATTGGACCTCAATCGGGCCTAGGTAAACGCCAGCGACTCCAGAAATGACGGACCTTCAGGCCTCACCGCCACTTGAATTGACGTCCCTGATCAAAGGCATGCGGAGAGCAAGGAACAACCAGGAACAACTTGCCTTGGTTCCAGTTTCCTCCACCGTCGTGCCATCCTTGACAGCGTCTTGTCGAGTCACGGGCGCCAGTGCTCAGATCCCGTGGCACAACAGGCCGTTGGTGTGACCGTCTTCAGCAGAGAGACCCAGTGCCAACCACGGCACCGCACAAACTTTTTAAGTTTTAATGATAGTGACCTCGACCGTTTCCGAAAATCACGTCCGATACTTGTATATACTCAGTACGAGGCCGACGCCAATATTCCAGT
>Ga0307518_10000644_pt1 | contig 26215 bp, 24 predicted proteins | sample 25_EM_MG_FD_203889 | JGI IMG/M metagenome (GOLD analysis project Ga0307518, IMG submission 203889) | Populus trichocarpa ectomycorrhiza microbial communities from riparian zone in the Pacific Northwest, United States - 25_EM | ecosystem: Host-associated > Plants > Roots > Unclassified | place... | reverse complement strand
ATAATTTTTTTTTATTTTTAACATTAACATATTAAAATAATAATAAAATATCTAAAAATATGAATTTAATATTTTTTTAAATAAAAAATTATTTAAAATACTCTTTGAAAAATAGAAGATATGATATTATTTTAAAAATAAAAAAAACCTCGAGTGGACATATATGCCTACCATTTATACGAAGAAAACAGGCCTAACCAATCCAAAAACACTATTTTCCAACTAGGACCACAACCTTGGTAGCCATTCAACACAAAGTTGAGTGGAAATCATCATCTTTTTGACAAATTGCGATTGTCCATTTTCTCTAATGATCTACAGAATTATATTGTAACCCTTGATGGACATTAGATAGATCAAATCCTACTGATTGGATTCTAATTAGATTTTCCATTAATAATGCAAATGTGAATTATGTGGACAAGATGCCGGCTCCCTTCCAAGCTCTGTTCTTGAAAACCCAAAGCCGAAAGAAAGATCTTAGTGTCAGCTATCACATTCTGGATTTTCATTTGTATGTTACAGCTTACTGTGTGAAGAAATTGAAAAAAAAAAGGTTCTTGTAAATGGACAAAACTTAGAATCACAAAAAGTTGATTGAATATTTGCCCATCAATGCCCGCAGGCCTTATCAAACCATTTTTTCTTGATTTTGTTACCTCTGTTCAACTACCATCAATTAGCACAGAAGAAAATGAAAATGATTGAGATGCATGATGTTCTTAGCACTAGCTAGGGCTTCGCCATTAGTCAAGGCAGCTTCAACTAGACCTGAAATCACAAGCTCAACCAGACTAAACCACCCTCATTAAGATAAGCTTGAGCTTACATATGCATAATGTACACTTGAGCATGAGTCAATTGGTTTATCTGGGCCACCATCGCTAGCTGTTAGGAATCATGCCACTTCAGAATTGACTTCAATTACAAATACAATAATATGTTATCGGTACTGGTTCAACAGAACAATCATTCCATAGTATTCAGATTAGAATATTCAATCATAGACAAAACTTGTAAGAGAGAAAAAAACTAGAGCTGTGCTGTGATAATTGGATGGTATAAACAATATGCTTTGAAAGTTCAGAAGAACCCCACCTTGATGGGCAATTTGAACGCCATGGAAGTTGTTACATGACTTGTGTCAGATGACACTGTAATGGAGGTTTCTTGAGCTCCAGGTGTAATTTTTGTCTTTTTGAACCCAAAAAAGAGGGGCCGGAGTTCTCCAAGAAGTGTCTAATTGTCTGTCACAAGACATGGTGCAGGAAGCTCAACTGCAATTCTATATCCAATATTTGCCGAGTATTGCAGGCAGGATTCAAGTCCTTCATAAGGAAGAAGACCAACAGTAGCCTTTTTCCAACTGCTCTTGTCTTGTTGCCAACAATCTCAAATAGAAATCCTTCACAATGTTTCCAACCAGTATTAGCTCAGAAATCAAAGCCAATTTTGGTTTTGAAAAGCTGTCTACAGCTAAGAATCTTGTACTATCTGAAAAGTTTCAACAGCTCAATCATTGAAATTAAGATAAACTGGCAAGTCCCAGGTGCCCAATGAATTTGTTATAGTACAAGTTTGAATAAATTAAAGTGCCCATTTTCATCTCTGTTGTCAACCTCGCTTTCAAACAAACCTACTCGCAGACTGTCTCGAAGTTTTATTGCATTAAAGAGAACCAAGAAAGCATGTGAGACCAGATACAATATCGACGTTTTACTAGAATTAGTTTATGTGGTAGGCAGAAGAAAACTTTATTTCTGATAATGAGCAAATTTGTCCATAATAGACAACACAGCAACATTGCCATGAGAGAAAAGGGAGAAAAAAGAGCACAATAGAATTAACAAAGGTAGACACCTCATACTCCATAAAAGTATAGAGCAGACCTATGGAAGTGCATTTCCTAGCATGTGTAGTGCCATGTCCCCTCCATGGTCTAGAATTCCGGTCATATCATTCTCTTTTCTTAAGCATCTTTGTATCAACTTCTCCACTATAAGGTGCAACATGGTATGCATACCGTTGGAGAACAGAGAAGACAACCATCTCCAAAATTACCAAGACATTCTGATAAGCTTCTTCAAGGTGCTCCACATCCAACCAAAAATGATTAGGCCGAATGATGCCCATCGAAACAAGCATCTCAAGCACTATTCCCTGCACATGGTAAAAAAATGGCCTTCATGGACAAGTGATGGCATCCATGTGCTATTAAATAACACAGATGAAAGGACACCATGAATAAAACTGGGCAAGACAAAAGCAGGGAAAGGGAGAGGCAGAAGGAAGTTGCAATCCTTTGTGATCTGGAGATGCACATACATTCTACACAAAAACCTACATATATTTAGACATTTATAGCCACAGCTATAACCTCCTGATCTGTTCTAGAGAACATGTTAACCCACTTCCTCAGTTCTGGAACTCTGATTAGACAGTCCAAATGATTAGCGGTGATTTGAAAAGCATTTACAATGAGTTTCCCGAAGGCATTCTATAGGCCCATCAAACTACAAAATGCATTAGGTATGCTGCACAGCTCTATTTCAAGGATTTTGAAGAATCTCCAAATGGAATTTAATCAAATATGCATGGCCCTGATCTCAAATTTAAAGGCACAAGCAAACAAGCCACAGCCATCTTTTTTCAGTAACTTATCCATATCGAAAGCACTAATCTGATATATTCGAGCCAATTAAAATCTGAACCACTCACACCAAATATCCCAATAAAACTTGAATCCGAACCATCTCAAAGCAAAAGATTTAGCTAGCATATAGAGTAGCTTCCCGTTAGAATGGCTCTGTTTTAAGTGACTTGCAGAGGCCCACCTATTTTCTTCTTAAATAAGTCGTGAAAATGATATTTGCACAAGGTGCCAAAATCTTCAAAGATTGTAAAATTCCTTTGATCGGATTAACCTAGATATTCTCCTTTTGTCTATCCTATCGGGGATGAGGGAGATTTGGTTGGTTTGCTTCAGGTTGTTAGGTCTCCTTTTGTGCCCTTGGAGCCCTTGAGGGCTTGGTTTGTACCTTTGGCTTAAGAACACCCACCCACCCTTTGCACATCAAAGCAGGAGGGAGAGAGAAAAGATGAACAGGAAGCAGAATGAGTACGGGAAGGATACTTACCTGCCAAAAGCAAAAGAAGACAACCCCTTTGATGCATAAGAACTTTGCAAGAGGCTTGTGTGGTGCCAACTCTTTTGCGAAAACATGGTAAAACACTAGCAGAGAATACAAAGCCAGTGAAACGGAAATGTTGAGGATAATGGTGAATGTCCAACTCAACCAATTGGGGTAAATGCCAAGCATTTGCAGAGTTATCATCAAGATCGAACATGTTGGGCGAATGATGACAAATTGCCATGTCCAGTGTTTGAGCACTACTAAATTACGGTGGTCTAGCCGCACTGTGTGAGGCTGCATTTTATAAAAACGTAATGTGCTTAAAAACTTGGATAGACAAGTCAATGTAGCATTCCTCTCATGTAACTGTTATATATTATAAATTATAAACGGGAAAGAATCTGCAGAAATCATTTCCATACCACAAAAAGTGTCATTGGGAAGGCATGGTGAATTTCTCTTCCTTTGACCTCATCAGGCACAATATTTTTGCTAATGGATATTTTCAGGTAACTATACAACAATGACAAGAACTTGGCAATTACCTGCAAGTAGAAATGAGAAACTAGAACTGATGTCATAAGCGAAAGGAGCCACAAAACAAAGTTAAATCACAATTATTGCATTGAAAACTCACCAAGGCCTCGTAACATTCCTTAACTGAATCCAAAAACGTGAAGAATGCTTCACTCCCCTGGAAATTCAACAAACCCACAAAGGAATCAACAGCATATATGGGAGCCATTAGGATAATAATTATTATGGCCTTCTGTTCCTTTGGATTTTTCCAGTAAAACAGATGCTGAGATAGGAGCTGCACTGTAAAGAGCAGTGTAAGCAGCACACAGAACGCGCACCCTAATAGGGTAATCTGTCCACGATCCATATTGCTGAAATCCATAATTAAACAGCTAATTGAGAAGCAAAAATCTACAAAAGAACATCAGCAAATCATCAGAACCTTTATTACCAGTTCTCAGTGGTAGGAATAAATGCAGCAAATGCTGCTTTAACAGATCAAAGTCAGATAATAAAAGGAGAAACAATAAGTTAAATTCTAAATTAAACAATTGCAAGGTGGCAAATGGTGATAGCAGAAGCAATCAACTACTATTCCTCTATACTGCACACTCAGATCTGCAACTGGAAAACATCAATTTAGGATATATCAGTGGATGATAAATGTGTGAACTTTACTGATGCATCAAACTTAGGGTAACATACATATCCGTGCATATATACACATGTAAATAGGCACACAAGTATCAAGATTTACAGTAAACAGTTACAGAGTTGCCAATGATGGCACAACCGAAATGCAATCCTCTAGTTTCAGAAGAAAAATTCAGCTATCTAATACACGAACAAAATTTTAGGAGCAAATGAAGCCCGTCACGAAAATAAATCCTTCAAAAAACAAAGCAACAATCCAACACAATTACCAAAGTTTGGCTCACTTGTATGTTCTTTTTGAGATAATGAATTCAGAGATATATTGGGAACTTCATCAATCTATAACTGTGGCAGTAATGCATACGCATGCACATATATGCAGATGCAAATAGGCACATGTATCAACACTTTTAAGTTAACATTTTCAGGGTCATCAATAATGGCAGGTATAAAATGTCATGAAGCGCAACTACTGATTAATCCCATGATGCCGCAGCAATCTAATCCTCTTAATCAAACCATAAGCTACATTCTAGTAAGAACTAAAGCAACCATTTCAAGAAGATACCAACCTCAGTGTAATCTTAAGACAACTGAACAATATAAAGTTTGTGAGGTTTCTTTAACGTAGAAAAAAGAAACACTTACAGGACCAAGAAGATGAAGTGAGACTGAGATTTTCTTGATTGAGTTTTTTTGTCTTCTTTTCCTGCTTCTCTGGGATACTGTAAGAGAACCCACTATATATTTTTGAAGATACAATGATTGTAGTTAAACTAAACCATAAATCACTGTTCCAAGCGAATGATCACATGACCGGTTATAAAAAATCCACGTTTTGTTTCTTTAATTATTTCACCAACTTAGAGCGTGATGGGAAGTAATAAATAAGGCCAATCAAGATCAAGATTTTGCCTCCAGTCAGTTCTCGACACCTAGCAGCCTGCGAGTCCATGTTCTCTTGTTTATTTGATTTGCGATAAAAGGGACAAACGGGAAAGATTTCTTTCGTTTTCACTATTTTTGTTTTTATCTTTCTGTGGTGAAGAAGGGCTAAGGACCTGTTTCAAAGGAAACTGGGAATTAAAGAGGACTGGTGGATCGTCCAAGACGAAACTGTTGGTCAACCTATGGTTGTTGAGCCATAATTTAGATTTTATTTGGGACTGTGGTGATGAAAAATTTTAAAATATTTTTTTAGTTTTAAAATATATAAAAATATTCTTTTAATTATTCTTAATATTATCCCATCAAAATCATTTAAAAATATTAAAAAATATTAATTTAATATTTTTCATGCTAAACACACTTTTAAAAATCATTTAAAAATAGTTTTAAACACATTTAAAAACACAGATTTGGTGGATTTTATAAGTTGATTCACATGTTCGGGATCAACCCAAGGTATGATTTAATTTTTTTGAAATAATATTATTTTAATTAAAAAAAATATTAAAAAGTAGAATTTAGTACGAATCACGAGAGATTTTATGATGCTTAGAAAGTAACTAGTAACATACTATTATTTATTCTCTAGCTTATTAATTTTTTTAAAAAATAGATACAAGTAGGAGAAAAAAATCTTAAACTGAGATATTTTTATAATTTTTGATGAGGTATGAATTTTACAATCTCTTTCTTCTTTATATCTTTTTTTAAAGTATATTTAAAAAATAACTAATAAAATATCATTAATTATTTTCTTAACACTATAAAATCTTTTGACAAACCACAAAATTAAATTTATAACCATGATTAGAGCTCGGACCCCATACCCGACACATCACAAGTGTGGTGGATTAGAATACCATGATGTTTGGTTTAGCATCCAAATTCTTTTATATTAGAAATTTAGGAAATGTTGCCTTTTTGAAAATGTTATTTCTTTAATTTGAATATGATGATATTTGGTATGTGAATTCTCTAATATTAGAAATTTAGGAAATGTTATTTCCATAATTGGAATATGATGCTTGGTATGGAAATTCTATAGTTGCATTCTAGGTTGGAGAGAAAATGTAGAGAGATTTGCATGTGGGAGATGGCTGGAGAGAAAATGCATGGAGATTTGTACCGGGAATATTTGTGCATGGGAGGCTTTTGCATGGTTGGAGACAAAATTTTTAAAAACTCTAGTTAGAATACGCCAAACACCCCCTTACTTTTTGAACAATCATGAAGGTGGACAACCCACGTAGCCTTTGGCGCTATAACATACCGTCAATCGAAACTGCCAAAAGCAAGAAACAGGGCAATCTCGCATTTCACCACTCAACAACTTCCAAAATGTCTCTTTCTCATCAATTTCTCTATCGTCACATTGTATCCTCTTTCGAAAAAACTCTCTTCCTTTCGCAATCATCGCTGGACAAAACAAAGCTTTGTAAATGCCGTTTGGATAATCATGAACGTACAAGTTCTCCTCCTTAAAAAACGTTCTTTACTTATTCCTCCTTCTCAATTCAAACAAATGAAAGGAAACAAACAAAACCCAGAATCTATATCTTCCTTTCTTGATAATGTTCCTCTTTACATTGCTCGATCACTTTAAGGAGCAAAAGTGGTTCACTTCTCCTAGTTCCATAGTTTTATGACCAGTGGTATTATGGGACGCAAGAATTCTTGTTTAGCATTGGTTTTGCTTGTTATTTTAGTTTTTCAATGTGTTTGGGTTGAAAGAGTGTGGTGTGTTACAGTGACGTATGATCACAAAGCTCTGGTGATTGATGGAAAGAGAAGGGTTTTGCAGTCTGGTTCTATTCATTATCCTCGAACCACTCCTGAGGTGGGTTCTTGGTATTATCTCAATTGCATGTGTGCTGTTTTGATTGGTTTCGTTGGTTATATGACGTTGTAATGTGTGATAATATGGACTGTGTTTGTTGGAGACGGGATTTCAGGTGTGGCCAGAAATTATTAGGAAATCAAAGGAAGGGGGGCTGGATGTGATTGAGACTTATGTGTTTTGGAACTATCATGAGCCTGTGAGAGGACAGGTAATGTGCTAGCCCTTGTGTTTTTATGGTGAATTTAATGCATTATTAGATGGATAGGAAGTGTGATCGGTTATACAGAATGATGATTTTAGCCAGTCGTCTGCATGCATGTTTCAGTGTTTGTTTAGTAGCAATTGTGTGCCTGTTGATTGTTTTGAAATTTGGGACAACTGGTTATTGATTCTATTGTCTTAATTTGTCGGGGGTGTTGATGATTTCTTTGGTTTTTACAGTACTACTTTGAAGGCCGGTTTGATTTAGTGCGGTTTGTGAAAACGGTTCAGGAAGCTGGTCTTTTTGTTCATCTGAGGATTGGCCCATATGCCTGTGCTGAATGGAATTATGGGTCTGTTTCTGATTCAATTCCCCTCTTTCAGTCTTAACACTCCTCCTTTTCTGTTTCCACACTTTGTATGCCTCCCTATTCGTTATTTATTTTAACAAATTAGAAAGTTTGAAAGCGTGTTTGTGCTGCTGCATTTCATCAATGTGCTGCATAATGTCTGTGCACTACATAGACAATGACCATAAGGCTCCTCATGATACAGGATAATTGTCAAGAAACATCATCATAAGTAATCTGCTCCAAAATTATTCAGACAGTTTCTTTCTAGTTTAGCATCAATATTATTTTTAAGTTCCCTTAATTTATTATGACAGGGGTTTCCCACTTTGGTTACATTTCATTCCTGGGGTTCAGTTTCGAACAAGTAATGATATATTTAAGGTACATTGTTATCTTGATGATGATGATGCATTTAATAGTAATAATGTTATTGCTGCTGATTAGTTTAATCTTTTCCTATAAGTTACATGATGCATCATTGTCCCTGCAGAATGCAATGAAGAGTTTTCTGACAAAAATTGTCGATCTAATGAAGGATGATAATCTTTTTGCATCACAAGGAGGACCAATCATTCTTGCTCAGGTGGTTGACCAATATTCTATTTCTATTTATTAATAGTAGAAACTTACAATCATAAGTTTTCATACTACAAAAGACATGTACTGTCTTTGTGATTATCCTGCTGCGTGTGAAGATTTTTGACACTTCTTAGATCTTAATCTTTTCTTGGTTGCTATTTGAAAATTCTTTCAGGATGCACTATTGTTAAGCTCTGACATAAATATAAGTTAGCCACTGCTGTTTATGAAATCAGCACTGTATTATGTTGTGCAACAAGAAAGTCTTGTTGATTTCATGTCCTGTGTGTGCTGTAACAGGTTGAGAATGAATATGGAAATGTTCAATGGGCATATGGGGTTGGTGGAGAATTATATGTCAAATGGGCTGCAGAAACTGCTATTAGTCTAAACACAACTGTACCTTGGGTGATGTGCGTACAAGAAGATGCTCCTGATCCAGTTGTATGATTAATTTGATAACAAATCCCTTTTGTTCTCTGCAGGTGTATTCTGAACAGCTTATAGCAACTTCGGACTATAACATGCTTTTTATTTGTTCCTGCTCGTGTGTTTATCATTTCATTGCAGATAAACACATGCAATGGATTTTACTGTGACCAGTTTACCCCAAATTCCCCTTCCAAACCAAAAATGTGGACTGAGAACTATAGTGGATGGTAATAATCCAGAGCTGATTTAGCTTAATTGTTTCCTTGTGAGAGAACATCAAGAATGATTCAAGGTTCTGGTTAATCAGAGAAGTCTGAAGAATAAGATGTCCTATGTCCTATTCAATATTGCAGGTTTCTTGCATTTGGCTATGCAGTTCCTTATCGACCTGTTGAGGACCTAGCATTTGCTGTTGCACGATTTTTTGAGTATGGAGGTTCTTTTCAAAACTATTATATGGTTAGGCCGTAACATGTTCTGCTTCTCCTATTCTGTTTTATACATTGAATAAGTGAACCTAATGTCATAACACAGTTATGCAACTCTCATTCCCATTTCTCTCCTCTGTGCTGATATTTATTTGCAGTATTTTGGTGGAACCAACTTTGGACGAACTGCGGGAGGTCCTTTGGTTGCAACAAGCTATGATTACGATGCCCCGATAGATGAATATGGTAAACTTTTTGATAATGGATATGCTGATTTATCTCAGCTTAAAAAGATCCCTAAGTCGATGCACCCCCAAGTAAATTATTCCATTTAACCAGTAAATCAATCTGCTGAGCTGCAATCTTATCATTGTCTTTGCACACGTGATACATTGGTCCTGTGCAATAATCACTTTCATGGTCACCCTTTTCAATTCACTGTAATCTGCATCATCACCATGATGTTTCTGACCATTTTAGGATAGAATTAAGTCAATTGGCATATACTTTGCAGTTGACCTGTGTCAGTGATAAGAATCCTTTTAATTACATCTCTTGTCTAATTATATCAGAATCAAATTTTTTTAGCGCTTTGCAAGGCAATATTTATCCGAGATAAAGCTGTAGTTTCAAACTGATACAGAATACCTTGTGGCTGTTTATCTAATGCAGGTTTTATTAGACAGCCAAAGTGGGGCCACTTACGTGATTTGCACAGTGCAATAAAGCAGTGTGAAGAATATTTGGTCAGCTCAGATCCAGTTCACCAGCAGCTAGGCAACAAGTTAGAGGTATGCTGGATGTGATACATTACCTTCTCCATCAAGATTGAATCATCAGAGCTTCCCAAAACCCTGAATTTAGCTTGTTTACACCGATATATATATATATATATATTTCTGTCTGCCACTAATTTAGTTAGAAAATTTGTTTCAATTCTTATTCCATAGACCCCAATGGCTGCTTTTGTTACCTACCTCATTGAAAATTCATATTCTGTTAATGCTCTACTGTTTAGATGACAGGCTTGGTGTTGTCCACACAAGTCTCCATTTCTTTGGAAACCAGCTTCTGATATATTTCGGTCAATTTGATGACTAAACAATATATAAGACATTGTTGGGATAATCTTTGTTGCCAAGATGCTGTCCTTGATTCAGGATTAAGGAACATAAAGTAATTTGCGTATATTAAAGCTGATAAGTTGTTGACAAACCCTGCTTTTAGTGCTTCCCATTGCAATTTTAGCAATGACATGCTTATGTTTTCTACATGCCTTTCCCTACTGCATTATGGAACTCATGCTTTAAGATTCTCACACTATATGATGCCATTAATAAGCTTTCTTCATTGGTTTCCTGCATTTTGCACTGACCCTTTTCTTTCGTTTCATCAGGCACATGTCTACTATAAGCATTCCAATGATTGTGCAGCCTTTCTTGCCAATTATGACAGTGGTTCAGATGCAAATGTCACATTTAACGGCAACACGTATTTTCTTCCTGCATGGTCTGTGAGCATACTTGCAGATTGCAAGAATGTCATTTTCAACACGGCTAAGGTACTCATCGAAAGATTATAAATGACTAAAGACTACAACCTTCAATACAAAATTCTTTTGCTGGTACATAGGAAAATGAAAATCTTGCGTGGTGATTATGTGACTGTATTGATAAGTGTAGCAATCATTCATACAAATTTATAGGCAAAAGACATGCTTAAATTGCGCAGCAATTCATTTCTCGCATCCTTCTTTGTATTGAAGGTTGTTACGCAAAGACATATAGGAGATGCTTTGTTTTCCCGCTCCACCACTGTTGATGGAAATTTAGTGGCGGCATCACCATGGAGTTGGTATAAAGAGGAAGTGGGTATTTGGGGTAACAACTCTTTTACAAAGCCAGGTTTACTGGAGCAGATTAATACAACAAAAGATACCAGTGATTTTCTATGGTACTCAACCAGGTAATTCATCCGGCCTTCATCATTAATATTGTTGGTTCTTGTGCGGACGAGTAATTGATTACATCTAGTTAACTTGGAAAACTTGGATGATCAGTTAAATTTATTCTTTTCGAAATCAAATGTTTCTACCAACCTTTTTGTTTTTTGTTCAGATGGAAAGTGATTTAATAAACTAAGCAGGCCTCTGAAATATGTTTCTGTTTCCTTTCAGAAATAATTGGAATCTATGCTGTATTTAGTCTTTTCTGAAGAAGATTGGTGCCTTTTTTCACGAACCTTTTACCCAAACTAACTCCTACTTTTTCTCATGACTCTTTAATTTTGGGTTCCCTTCTCCTTCGGGCTTTGCTTCACCATATTGGCAGTCTTTATGTGGAAGCTGGACAAGACAAAGAACACTTATTGAATATTGAGAGTTTGGGGCATGCAGCACTTGTTTTTGTTAACAAGAGATTTGTAGGTAGGTTTGCTAGTGGCTATCTGACTTGATTTTGCAATATATGACTTTTGTCTCTATGATGCTAATTCATGTTGGGATTTTGTTATGGATTTTTTTTCCAGCTGATTTAAATTATTTGTTCAGGATGCAAGTCTTCTTCTGTCTTGATTGGTTTTAGTTTTCTGTATTGGAAGCTTCATTTTGCCCTTTTTCTTCAGTTTTCATGACTCTAATCTGTTTTTAGCTGCTGTTTCATCATATTTTCAGCCAGCATTCTTACATCTTCAGTTTCTCTGATTGCTTATCTATTGATATCATTTCACATGGAATCATCTTGAATTACAGGGTTCCCATTTTAGCTAATTGCCTGCGGATACAATATCAGCCATTCTAATAAATAATTTTCAAAGCTATTTGTTGCTGCTTTGCCTATTGTGTCTATGAATTATTATGATAAGTGGTGCACATTGCATATTGGATACACTTCAGCTTTCGGATATGGCAATCATGACGATGCAAGCTTCTCACTCACTCGGGAAATTAGTCTTGAAGAAGGGAATAACACACTGGATGTTTTAAGCATGCTGATTGGTGTACAGGTAATGACAGATTCATTTACTTTCCAAGTAGATTGTACTGATGTGTGAACACAAGCACCATCTGATCAGTTTTAAATGTTCTCTGCAAGTCGATATGCATTGGCACAAAATCAGTATTGGACTTTTTCGCAGTGTCTTCCTGCCCCAATCCATACGAGGAATAAACTCCACGAGTGTTGGACAATTTAGCTCTTCTTTCTGCCCTGCTATGACCCATTTGAAAATCTCTTGGCTAGTGGTCTGTATGCGGGTGGCCTACCCTCATAGATTTCCTTCGCTTTATAAGAGTTTGCCAACCTTAATATAACAACATGTAGATGCACGTGCACATGCTTCCTGTTCAAGTGTCTGCCTTAAGCTTATGTTATTTCACAGACTATTTTTTTGCTTATGTTATTTGTCAACTCTTGTTCATAAATCATTCCTTTTCCCTCATAATCCAAGGGAAAATTCTACATTCCTGGTCCGTGTGCCATTTTGTTAATTGATGATTTTTTTTTCACGTTCTTAACAAAGTATCAATACAAGCCACTTAAACATGCATAGAATCTCACTGCTCTTGCTACTCCTCTAGTAGCATACGATGCTTCGTGTATTTAAACTACCTGGTCCTTGGAGCAACAAACCTGTCTCTAGTTATTTTAAGCTATCTTTGATGCTTGTTACTAGCATCTCTAATGTTTTCTCTGTGCATCAGAACTACGGACCATGGTTTGATGTTCAAGGAGCTGGAATTCATTCTGTTTTTCTTGTTGACTTGCACAAGAGCAAGAAAGATCTCTCTTCCGGGAAATGGACCTACCAGGTTAAAATACATCTTATATACCAGCTTGACTTGGAAAGATTCTGTCCTATATAGAGTTTTCTGTAATCTATCTATTTGAAGCTCTGCCAAACGAAGTTCAATTTCTAGACATCACAAGTTAACTGTCTTTTTTCTAAGAAAAGAAATTAAAATACCAAGCCCTTGCGCTGAGAACAGCCTATTACTGTACTCCCCCACCGTCCATGCAAGAGAACACTTCACTCCTGTTAATCACCAAGAAGATTTGAACTTTAGCTGCCCTAAACATTTTCTCCTCTCCAGGTGGGACTTGAAGGGGAATACCTTGGACTGGATAACGTCAGTCTTGCAAATAGTTCACTGTGGAGTCAGGGGACTTCTCTACCTGTTAATAAGAGCTTGATATGGTACAAGGTAAGTGGATACATTCAACCGTCAAAGGTATTAGTTCATTAATTTTTAATGATTAAGTGTATAATGCATATGTTTCAAGAATTGGTTGATGAAAGATTTCTCTTATATTTCTCATACTTAGCACTGGCTGCAGTTAAGCCATCATTCTTGTTTCTCGATCCCTTTTATGGCTTTATAGGTTTGATGATTCCCTTCTTTTTCACATATCAAGCACCTCTATGGTTTAGCATTCATGGATGTTTGAACTCCTTGACAGTTCTTGTTAAGTAGATTGCCGTTGTCATTTTTCCTGGAAAACTTTGTTGATTTGCCCATCATGAAAATGAAGTTTCTGTGTTGTAGATATGTGATGAGAAACTATTATTGATGAAGAAAAATTGTGAAACAGTTGAGTCAGGCTAGGGGAAATTTTATGTATTATGAGCTTGAATTTACAAGCTACAACTTTTGTTCAGTTCTATCGATAATGAACTGTAAGGTGCCAGTTAAATAAAGCACATATTTCAAATCAGGCTCTGCTCCTCTCCAGTCACTTGTTGAAGTTACTTTTTCCTAGGAGTTCACCACCGGACTACTGCATCCTTATTTTGGTTTTTGCTTTCATTCTTAGGCTACTATCATTGCTCCTGAAGGGAACGGTCCCCTAGCCTTGAATCTAGCAAGCATGGGGAAGGGCCAGGCATGGATTAACGGGCAAAGCATAGGACGATATTGGTCCGCCTATCTATCACCATCAGCCGGTTGCACCGACAATTGTGATTACAGAGGAGCTTACAATTCATTTAAATGCCAAAAGAAATGTGGTCAACCTGCTCAAACACTGTAAGTGTAATACTCACAGTGTTTATTCTATATGAATACAGTAAGACCAGCAAAATAAATTCCTTGTATGAGAACCAAGATCATAGGTTCAATTCTTTTGTTCTTCGAATGCTTTTCCATGTATTTTATCTAATGTTCATTTTATTGCACTTGCAAGTTACATCATAACTAAAACATAATTACAAATGATGAAATCATTTGTAAGTAATTTATCATTTCTCTCTAACCTATTTAACGAGAAGAGGTATCATTGCTCAGGTATCATATTCCACGCACTTGGGTTCATCCTGGTGAGAACCTACTGGTCCTACATGAAGAACTTGGAGGTGACCCTTCACAGATTTCTCTGCTTACACGAACTGGCCAAGATATATGCTCTATTGTATCAGAAGATGATCCTCCACCAGCTGATTCCTGGAAACCAAACTTAGAGTTCATGTCTCAAAGTCCAGAAGTTCGGCTGACCTGTGAACATGGATGGCACATTGCTGGTATCAACTTTGCTAGCTTTGGAACTCCTGAAGGAAAATGCGGAACGTTCACTCCAGGGAATTGTCATGCTGACATGTTAACAATTGTGAAGAAGGTAACAAAAACTTACTTCGCAGCATAATCTAAAACTCTTGGATCTCACATGGACCTGCTGAGTTGAGTGTAATTCTATGATGACCCCAAGTTTGCTACCTGGGTCTAGTTTCTGTCTCAGTTCTCCAAGCATTTAATCTTGGCTTGCATGAGTCACATATTTCAGATGCTATCGTAACAGTAATTGCCACTATTGGCTCCTCATTGTGTTGAAGACTTAAGAGGCATGTTATCTGAAAGATAATTTCAATTCTTGCGCATTGCATTAAATGTTGAAGAATGGCATTCTGACAGAGACAATCCTGGGTTTTGTACCTTGCCTTGTCAACTCCCAAATTGTTACATACTCGGGTTTGGTTTTCCAATCACAGTGCATTTGATATCAATCTCATAAAATGATTGTATACACAACTGGGTTGCTAAGCGCATTCTCTTATTCAATCAAATTTATCGTATCATGTGAAATCTGGATATTATTTTGGGGGTTAGAAGGATTGAGGCTTAATGAGTCACTGTTTCCTTCAAATGCCTTCTTGGAATTCTCTATAGCAACGTATTCTTAGTTAAGAGTCCATTTCCGTTGAGCCATGCAATTGCTGGTTATTTGGTTACTATTCTACTATTAATCATAGCACCTTCCTATTTTGGACTTGTGAAATAAATTTGTCCTACATCAATGGTTGTATCTTACTCATAGCACCTTCCTCCTGCTTCTCTTCATCTATTACACGTTTGAATGATAATTACAGGCTTGCATTGGCCATGAAAGATGTTCAATTCCTATATCAGCAGCTAAACTTGGTGACCCCTGTCCTGGAGTTGTAAAACGCTTTGTGGTTGAAGCTCTATGCAGTGAATGATTCCAATGCTGCTCCGACGGAGGCGATTACTATAATGGCTTCTCAATAACAACTCTGGCTCTCCAGACTTGTCTTTCAAATCTGTGATTTTGATTGTCCTGCATATTTCAGAAATAAGCATTTCAAGCAGCCAGTCAGTTTCTTCACTATCTTGTATTTGTTAAAAACTCAAACAAGCAATATAAGTTCACATATGTGCCGCCATGTAAACACTATACAACTTCAAGGTACCAAATACTCAGTTCATTGCTTATCTTTACCTCGTTTATTGTTTCTTTTCTTATACAACTTTCATCTAACACTTTAGATTGCATCGTTGTCTTTGATGAACTTAATCTTACAACTTGAAAAATAATTCTTTGTCAACTTAATAAAAATATTTATTTTTTTAATCTAATTATACAATATTATTTTATAGGGAATTTCTCTAAAAAAAAGCGTGCTTGATAGGCATAATAAAAAATTGGTATACTGAAACGTTAAAATCCATGTACTCGATTGATGGAAAGTGATTATTGTTTACTAACAACGCAATTTAGAGGCAATTCGGCATCACTCAAGACTCTCGGAGAAAGCAAAGAAGTTGACAAAAAAAAGTAGAGCCAATTTAGAAGTTGGTGGAATACTTTCTCATCCAAGAACCATGGAGACCGGTGGAATAATTCCTTGCACAAGAACTAACCAGAGAAGAGATGATCCTGGAAATCAAGAATTACAGAGAGGAGACCCACATTGACGTCCTTTTATGGAGAGAGTCCAAGAAGCTGGTTAAGGAGATGTAAGAAGTTCTTCAAAATGTACTTCATACCAATTCAACAGTGGGTTGAAATGTCTTCTCTTTATTTGGATGGCAAGGCAGGGATGTGGTATGAAGGACTCTTAGGTGGGGGAGTACTTGATTGGATGGGATGAGTTTTTAAAAGCTCTATGTATGCAATTTCAAAAGCTCTATGGATGGGATGAGTACTTCAAAACCAAACAGGATTGATGAAGTCAGTGAATCATATAAGATGATGAACAATTCAAGAAGATTGTGACTAAAAAGTTGATTAACATGAAAAACTAGCCATAATATTTATATGATGAAGAGGTTTTGAGGTATAACAATAGAATTATGATTGGTAGCAGAGGAAATCTGAGAGAGAAGCTAGTAAGTATAACATATGACTCTCAAGTGGGAGGGAATGCAGGTGTACAGAATTCATACAAGAGGCTTAAAGCAATGTTTTTCTAGCCTTGCATGAAAACCTCAGTTAAAGGATTTGTGGAAGATTGTGATGTGTGTAAACAAGCTAAGATGGAAGGAGTACCCTACCCTGGTTTACTGCAGCCGCTACGTATACCAGAAGGTATTTGGAAGAACATAACAATGAACTTTGTGGAAAGATTGCCAGAGTCAATAGGGAAGAATGCTATACTGGTAATTGTTGATAGATTCACAAAATATGAACATTTCCTGGCTGTAACTCATCCTTTTACAGCTCAAGACATTGCTCAGTTATTCTTGGAACATGTATACAACTGATAGAGACAAAGTTCTCACAAGTCTTTTGTGGAAAGAACTATTCAAACTACTAAGAGTGAGGTTATTTATGAGCACATCATTCCATCCTTAAATCAATAGTCAGGTAGAAAAGGTTAACCAGTGCTTAGAAACCTATCTAAGATGTATGACCATGCATAATCCAAACAAGTGGTATAATTGGTTGTCCCAAGCTCAATAGTGGTACAATTCGAGCTATCACTCAGCTATATGGCTATCGACCTCCTACCTTAGAGGTATCTCCGTCTGCACCAACTCCAGTAGCAGCTGTGAATGAAGTTATTCGAAGGAGGGTGAACATGTATAGATGGTTGCAGTCATAATTAGAAAAGGCTAGAAACAGAATGAAGTAAATGGCTGATAAGGGCAGAACTGAAAAGGTGTTTCAAGTTGGTGATTTGGTCTGCTTAAAGCTTCAACCTTATAAGCAGTTGAGTATGGCACTAAGGAAGAATGAGAAGCGGAACCCGAGGTTTTATGGTCCCTATAAGAACATACAAAAGGTTGGAGGGGTAGCCTATAATCTATCCCATGACTGATGAAGAGGGCAGAATCAAATTTAGTCCAATAGCAATCCTAGATCGAAAATTGATGAAGAAAGGTAACAAGACAATAATAATGAGTCTGGTACAGTGGTCAAATATATTCCAAGAGGAGCCATAGGAAGAGCTGGAAGAATTGGCAAAACGATTTCCAGAATTCAATATAGATTCTTGAGGATAAGAAACTATTGAAGATAAAAGTATTGTTATGATCAGCTTACATCATCAATGAAGTATTTGATTTGTGATAAATAAAGGGATAAGCATGTGAATATATAATAAGGAGAATAAAGGGTGGAAAGCAACTGCAGAGAAGTATACACGTGAGGATGATAGTTAGTATAGTTGCTGTGGTTAAGTCAATTAGAATCTTGGTGTATATAAGCTGTTGTAAAGAATGGAAGGCAAGTATTTGAATGATAAAACATCTCTTCTTCTTCTTCTTCTGAATTTCTTCTCTAAAATTGCTTGTTTGTTAAGGCATAGCCTTAACATGTCCATGTATCAAAATGAACAGAATTAAAACTTAGTATACCATAGTGTAACTTTCCCCAAACCAACCCCATTAGAAACTAGTGTTACTCATATTACCGCAACCATCCAAAATCAAATATAAGCATCATAATCCCAAGCAAGCAATTGGGACAACACAGGCCGGCCCAGATTGATCACCTTCTCAGTTAGGTAAGTTCGTTGCACAAACAAAGTCCCTTTTTATCTCCCTCATTTTCCTTTTCTTAATCTTTTAAACTAGTTTCTGTTTGTTTCCGAGAAAATGCCAAGAGAAAAAGAAAGAAAGGAAAACAAACTTTAATCTCAGAGTTTGAAACTTTCACCGTATCCCTTCTCAATCACGCAACTTAATCCATGTGGGTCATTTTCACTGTATTACGTAACTTCATCCATGTGGGTCACTTGAGCTGTTTCTTTTCCCTTGAAATGTTGTACCGTTTTTGTTCAGTCTTCTTTCTTCCATTTTCTCAGAAACCAAGCAAGGGGGTTTAGTTGAAAGTGAAACTCACCCTTTATTGACTGAACAGAAATGGGGGTGTCTGGCCTGTTGTGGGCTGTGAGGGCGCTTGTTCTTCTTCAATTTGTTACTGGGATTCTTGGTTGGGGAAAGGAAGGTCATTATGCTACTTGCAAAATTGCAGAGGTGAGATTTGGTCTTTATCCTTTATAATTTTGGACTTTTTAAGTTGTCAATTTTGTATTTGGCTCTCAGTGATCAGAATTTGATCTTTGTTGGGTTCACTTAATTTGCTTGCTATGCTTGTAGGTCTGCTTAGGTAGTTTTCTTTTTATCATTTTGGATGTGGGGTGATTGACTGATTGAGAATTTGAATTATAGCTGTTAAGAAAATGAAAACGTTTGGTTTAACTAACTGTTGGTATTGCTTTCATCGAATATTCCAATTCTTCTTGGACTTTTAGACTAGCCTTGATTGCATACATGCTCCTGTTTAGGAGTCGTTTTTTTGGTAATTTAATCCACCCGTCCTAGACAACTTTAATTGAGATTTAATTCAACTGAACTCTTGAGTTTTGAGATTAAGGAAAAATCTCCAGTACACCTAGTATACCTGAACTTGTTGATACATTTTAGCATTTGCTGGTCGCATATTGTGGGACCACAAATACTTAAATCTAAACGAGAGATGTGTGGACAACGATAATGATCAAGGTTTTGTGAGTATTTTTAGGGTATCTTTGTTAATGATTAGAAGATAATGACTGAATGAGTGATTTTACCCACCCAATAGTAAAATCCTGCAAATAAAGCAAAACGGGCTCCCATAGAAAGTACATAACGGGAATGTGCAACCACATAATAAGTACCATGTAGAGCAATGTCTAGCCCAGAATCTGCCTGGAATATTGCAATTGTTAATCCTATCTGATGAAGCACTTTTGATTCTTTAGGGGTATCTAACTGCAGAAGCTCTAGCTGCAGTGAAGGAATTGCTTCCAGAGTCTGCTGAAGGTGATCTTGCAAATGTTTGTTCTTGGCCTGATGAGATCCGATTCCACTATCACTGGAGTAGTGCTTTACACTATGTTGATACGCCAGATTTCAGGTGTAACTATGAATACTTTAGTAAGTTCGGTTGCCCCTTCTATTCTTTGGTTCAGCTAAATATTGTTTGCACTATTATGTAAATTCAATGGTAGTTTTTTTGTTGAGTTGCATTCATGCTTTCCACTTTGCTGGGATATAGAGACAGATATTAGCCCTTTTAATGTTCTCCAGCTTTCTTTCAGGGGATTGTCATGACTCTTCTGGACGTAAAGATAGATGTGTTACTGGAGCAATTTATAACTACACGAACCAACTTTTATCGTTATATCAGAATTCCAATTCAGAGTCAAACTGTAAGCAAGCATTATATCATTGAATTTGGCACATGCAAGTGCTATATATCATGACATTTCCTTTTGCAAAGTATGATATGCAGACTATTCCTATGTTGGTTGTGCAGACAATTTGACGGAGGCACTTATGTTTTTATCACATTTTATTGGAGATGTACACCAGGTCTGCTCCTGTTGCCTATTGCTAAGACTTCACAACTTTAATACAGCACATAGGGTGCTAAATCTTAATTAGCATGGTAACTGGATTGTTCTGCATATATAATTAGAAATCTTAAATTCTTTCTCTGGAATTGCTTCTATGGACATGCAACGCTGAAGAACTAAAAGGAAACCTTGGAATAGAAACCTGTCATCATTGAACAGGAAGTATTTGTTTCTGAAGGCTTTCTTTTTAGTACATAACTGGACAGTGCCTTATTTGGGTCTCTACTCCTTTGGAGTGCTTCTGTGATATTAGTAAATACTTTATTTGTTGTGGTTTATATGTGATGATGTTTAGTAATGCTCATCTATTGGCTGCAGAGCCATTTAACTTGACTCACTTGTCTACTGACCTGATTTCAGAACTTGTTTTGTGATGACAGCCCCTGCATGTAGGTTTCCTTGGAGATTTGGGAGGAAACACAATACAAGTCCATTGGTACCGTAGGAAGTCAAACCTGCACCATGTAAGCTTTTCTGTAGTGTGTTAATCTACACACGTGGAGGATGATTCCCTTATAAACAAAGAGAATGTTTTGAGACAGTTAATGTGCATGGAATGGATTTGGATCCTCTCATGTTCTTGAGAACATGATGAATCGTGTTTAAATTCAAATCAATAATTATATTTTAGCATAAATTCAAGTACCTTGCTAATTATATATCTGAAAACTATGTAAAAAATCAAGTTTAAACATGATTCATCATGTTCTCAAGAATTTGAGAGTATCCAAGTTGGTCTGTCAACAAGCAATATATAGCAATGCAGTCAAGGCAACTGATTTCTTTTGATCTAAATAGAAAAGCATCGTGGACTTTAATGACCATCAAATTACTTTGACATGACCTTCTTTTATGCTCATTTTGTTCTCTTCACCAACCTGTGGGTCAATATGGTTTCCAAATAATGGTCATCGTTTATATGTTTCTGGAACAACAAATGCTCTTTCCCATGTGTTTTTGGATGTCATTAGCATTATATAGTCTCCTATATCAGTTTCAATATTGTTATTGTCTCTCTCAGGTATGGGACAACATGATTATTGAATCAGCCTTGAAGACATTCTACAGTTCAGATCTTGCGACCATGATACGGGCCATTCAGAATAATATAACAGTATACTTTTCCTTCTAACCTATTTCTCTGATTTATAATTGGAAAATAGTATGTACATTGGTATCAGTAGTGTTGAAGGACAGTACTCGATATATCTGCTTCTTTTATTGTTCTGAATTGTTCTATATAAATCACATGAAAGTTATAACTTGGGGATATGAATTTGTTGCTTCACAAATTTTTATTTTGTGCGAGTGCATGCTCTTGGATTTTGCTTTTGCTTTATTTATTTGCCATTTTTTTTAGTGAGAAGCTTTTTTTGATTGCTTTATTTCATTGTTGATAGGAAAATTGGTCCAATCAACAACCACTATGGGAGCATTGTGCACACAACCACACAGTCTGTCCAAACCCGTAAGTATATTCCTTTTCCCTTGCATGCTTCATCTGCGTAATGGCAGACATGTAAATTGTAATAGTGCAATCAACCATGCACTGAAAGGGCTATTTTCGGAATGGTGAAAGCTTTACTCGTTTGAAACTGCTGAAACACATAAGCATGTCAATTCTCCCATACAGAGTTAGACTTGATTGCTCAAGATGCAAGTTTTTCATTGCATTCGGGGAATAAATTCACTTCATCCATCAGTTGCAAGGAGTTGGTAACTAATGGCTTGATCCTTTTCCCTTCAAATTGTGCAGCTATGCTTCTGAAAGCATTAGTTTGGCATGCAAGTTTGCATACAAGAATGCCTCGCCTGGAAGCACTCTGGAAGGTATTCTCTTCAATCAAACAATCAATAAATTTTAGATTCTTGTTACAGAAGCTAGATCAGGGTAGCCTTGCATATGATTAAAATGTGACTCATGTAAAGCTTATTCTCATGAGTCTTGCCTGCTTCCTACTGGTGCAAAGCGTGCCCTGTAGGTTGTTGATATTGGTTTTATTTTATTCCAAGTAAGGGGGGAAATGCCATTTTTGTTATCACAACTAACCTTGAAAATGCTATATATTTGTGTTTTTTTACGTGTCATTTTATCCCATGAATCATTTTATCTCTATGCTCAAAGCCGCAAAATCAGACCTTCCAATATTTGATTGGACAATGCAAAGGTCTTTGTAGTCAACACAATATCGTATGGACGTTTGGACCATGCTTCTCATGTATTTAACCATGCACATGCCCAGTTCAATCCAGCATGTTATGCATGTGGACTGCGGCAAACTCAATCCAGCAAGTTTTTTAACAAATAGACTGTTTTCTCACGTCATAAACTACCTGAATTTCAGCCGCACTCTGTTAAGAATAGTTTTTAATCCTTGATCTTTTGCGCTGCAGATGATTACTTTCTTTCCCGGCTGCCCGTTGTGGAAAAGAGACTAGCCCAAGGGGGCATTCGGTTAGCTGCCACCCTGAACCGCATTTTTGCTTCTTACGTGAAAATTGCTCAAGCATGAAGATAAAGAGAGAAAGAAGCATCTTCAGTTGCTTACACAGAGCGGGGACCACCGCTCCAATTTATATATAGCACGAACTTACCTTATGCGTAATACTTTACTCATTGTCAGCTCTGTTGAGCAAGCTCCGAACTAATCTTTTAAACCAATTCTTGATTTCATTCCTGTTATGCGGTACGCATTGTCTTGGATATTCCCGAATATGCCCTTCTTGCACATGGAAAATGTCAACTTGAAGGGTACTCAAGAGTGGAATTTAATGCTTGTACTCAATAAGAACCCTTCTTTCTTTATTGTGTAAATGTAACCGAACCTTTTCTAAGCTTTTTATATATGTATCCAAAACTCAAATTAGTGGCTCATTTCGTTTCTCATGTTTTGTGATATTGGAGGAAGAAAACATCAAGCAGTTCAAGCTGAGAAAAAAATAAAGATATGGATAGGATTAGAGGTTTGCTGAGATTGTGTGCTCTTGCATTTATATTTTTTGCGGGTTTAGCTTCCATTTCATTGCCAGGAGCTCTGGGATGGAGCAAGGAGGGTCATATAATAACTTGTCGGATTGCACAGGTAATATATCGTATCCTTTCTTCTAGGAAGTAGGTCCAAAGGTCTTAGGTGTGAAATGTGTTTAAAATTCTATCAAAAATCAAGGAAGATAAATCATCATTAGAGGCGAATATTTATCATCATGAGATAACAACCAATAAATTGAATTTGTTACTATAATTCTTACAAGTTCTCTACCCTTTCCCGTGTGTTAATTCAAACCATTTTCTGGATATCAACAGTCTGTTTATTTGTGATTTTGGTCCTCTTCCACCTTGAACACAGAACAATGGATCCAATGAAGGCCTGTAAGCCGGAATTATAGGGACTTAACCAGTTAGATTGGCTGGCATCTGGGAGCTGTGCATCATACGCCTAAATGCTAGCTTGCTCAAGCAACAAACCCGTGAAATCATGATTGCAGTCCTGAAATTTGCTTCCCCCATTTACTAGTTAATTCTTACAAGTTTTAAATTGTGTTTGTTAGTGACCTAAATATGGCCTTTCTTGCCTGAAATAAAACCGTAAGGTATTTACAAATGTCTTTCAGCTCACACAATACCCGTTTAAGAAAGGTACATCAAAGTATGAAAAATCAAAAAATTGTTACATGATGGATAAGCGAGCTTACTTTGCCTTAAAGAAATGGTCAGGAGATGCGTTTTTATTTTGCAACAAGACTATGAGTCCTCTTGTTTACTCACAGCTGAACTTTCATGACTAAAAGTCACCTTTCAATTAGCAGAATCTTTTAGGGCCTGAGGCAGCACATGCTGTAGAAAACTTGTTGCCCCACAACCTCAATGGCGACTTATCGGCACTCTGCATATGGCCTGACCAAATCCGTCATTGGTATAGATACAGGTGGACTAGCCCACTTCACTTCATTGACACACCAGACAAAGCCTGCACATTTGATTATTCGAGTAAGCTATTTTGTACCTCATAATTATCACTATTATTTTCAGTCGTTAGTATACTGTTGTAACTAATTTGTTACTTTGTGTTAGGGGATTGTGTGAAAGATGCCTGTGTTGATGGTGCCATCCAAAATTTTACCTCTCAGCTTTTGCACTATAGGGACGGCACTGCAGATCGTCGATGTAAGGAATTCCACATTCCAGGATTATGATTTTACTGTTGGAGTCCTGAGATTTACATGGTTTTATTAACTTTGCAGATAATTTGACAGAAGCCTTGTTATTCTTGTCCCACTTCATGGGAGATATTCATCAGGTATATATATATAGACAGTTCCGGTGCTGCACGTCTTATCTTTCTTTTATCATAATTCAATGAGTTTCTTCTTGTTTTTACAGCCAATGCATGTTGGATTCACTAGTGATGAAGGAGGAAACACCGTTGAACTGCGATGGTTCAGGCACAAATCTAATCTTCACCATGTGAGTACCATCAATGACCATCCTTGTAGCCTCAGCTTATGCTGTGTATCGCAGTGGCAGTTTTCCTGTACAAATAATATTGCAGGGGCAGTGTCCTTTTTCTTTTTCCTTCTTCTTATGAATGACTGAAGTTGAATTTGCTTATCTAGGTATGGGACAGGGAGATTATTCTTACAGCTCTAAAAGATTTCTATGACAATGACATGGTTCTCTTGCAAGAAGCCATAGAGGGGAACTTCACTGATGTAAGACCAATTAGCCTATTCACTTCACCTTCATGTATACATTAAACATCTGGTTCTCTTCAACTAACTGTTATATATTGCTGCCATGTTACACAGGGAATATGGTTTGACGATGTAGCATCATGGAAAGATTGTGATGATCTCCTTTCATGTCCAGACAAGTGAGTTCTCTAATTCTAGACATCTACATGTTTCTTTCAAAACACAACATGTAAATAACTGGGATTTCTCATTAGGTTACGTAGTTAGATTTGTTAATCATGCTTGCCTTTTACGTGTGTAGGTATGCCACAGAGAGCATAAACATGGCTTGCAAATGGGGTTACAAAGGCGTCAAGGAAGGTGTAACTCTAGCAGGTACGTACGTACATATCACCTAAAGACAACATTGCACACTAATGTTAATCTGATAAAATCCAAAATATTCAGATTTAAAGAGTGTGGTTGAAGTTTAACACTTGAAAATATGTTGCATGATCATAGATGATTACTTCGATTCGAGGATGCCAATTGTCATGAAACGCATTGCTCAAGGTGGAGTTCGTTTAGCCATGTTCTTGAATCGGATTTTTGGGGATCCCGAAGAAGGGTTTGCATCACCAACATAAAAAAAAAAAAAACCCTACTAACCAGCACAGGACTTGGAAACGACTGTAGTATTTGTTGTTACTGTAACTAATGTCTCTACAAGCGTCATATGTATGATCCTGGTCTTAATTTATAAGGTTGTTAATTAGGCTGCTATGGTTTAACTCTGCTGTATAAAAGCCACAGCCAGATTTACTGTCATTTTGTAATTCGTGATAAAGTAAGTGAAAACTGTTCTCTTCTCAGATTCTTCTCAATTTCCTTTCCCTTTTCCTAGCTGGTACACTGCATAATCTTAAAACTCAAAGTTCATTCATTGCTTTTCCTAAATTCCTTGAAGATTCCAGGACAAAAACAAAGATTTTACTACGTTGTTTTACCAATCAAATGTTCTGTTCATGGTATAACTTGATGGTCATGATCAAGTATTGAGAAGTAATTAATTAGTTACAACTCTGACCCCAAATCTATTATTTTCTTACCCCGATCTGGTCACCCTTGCAAGCAGAGTAGACTGCTGTTGTTGTGATTAGTGACTGGGCCTTTTCGTTCAATTAGTTCGATATCACCCATTATAACCCATTATAGCTCATGTGACACGTTTGGTTGCGGGCTATATATTTTTTTCAAAAAAAAAAAAATTATATATATATCGGTTTTTCTAATGCGTTTCTGTAAAAAATTAAAAGATTTATA
>Ga0307518_10000643_pt1 | contig 26240 bp, 10 predicted proteins | sample 25_EM_MG_FD_203889 | JGI IMG/M metagenome (GOLD analysis project Ga0307518, IMG submission 203889) | Populus trichocarpa ectomycorrhiza microbial communities from riparian zone in the Pacific Northwest, United States - 25_EM | ecosystem: Host-associated > Plants > Roots > Unclassified | place... | reverse complement strand
ATACCCTCCTGATATTCATTCATCATCCAGAAATAAAGTGATTGTGTAAATTAAACGGAATACTCGCCAAAAGGAGCAGAAACGTGCTTAAGAATACTCAGAGAGAAAGAAATCCAATCATGAACTAGGGCCTTCTCAAACAGAGCAACGAGACTCGCTAAGGGGTGGGCTTGGGTGTTTAGTAGACTTTTTGAGCCTTGTGATTATGAATCCTAGTTCCTTCACTGGACTTTGGAGAGGCCACGTGTTATAATAAAAAATTATTTTTTATCTTGCTCTTAATAACTTAGATTTTTTAATTGAAATTATGAAAACCTTAATGATCAAATAGTAATATCAAATTTTACTATTTCTATTTTGTTCATTGAAAATTAAATTCATATAAAATAATATGAATCTATATAAATTTCAATTTTTAAAAAAAAATATGAGAAAATAATATAAAATTATTTTTAAAATCTTATTTATCTATCTTTATACTGGTTAGCTCTACTTACGAAAGATAACATTAGCTTCAGTCCCAATATCATCACGGTAGAATTCCTCATCTCTCGATTGTGCTTCCCAGCCATTTTGAGAATCAAGCAAAATAAAGGTTACAAGACAGATTCCCTTTGACAAATTATACACGCATGCTTGTGATATTATAAACACATTAAACAATTTGAACAGATCATATCTTCTTCATGTGTATTTCATGGTGTTACAAGCCTTAGTTAGCATCATGATATCATCCATATCCTGTAGGCCCCTAAGCACTGGTTGTGGCGTTAGGCTCACACATTGTATAATGTCGATGACTTCTGATGTGTGCCAATGACTTTTGCACATGGCGGATCTTGAAAGGTTCTATAATGCGCCAAGCAGTGGTGACGACTGAGTAAAGAATTTGCAAAGACACCAAGCTCGTAAAGAATGCTTGGCCCCTAGTCTAAGTGAACTAAAGGCAATTATATATGGATCTCTTACAAGTCATATAACCTCAATCCTTTGCATTAAGATTGAAGAGGTAAGACTTGAGATCAGACCTTTTATATTGGCCCGTGCTTGTGTTTGCTTAGAAAATTAACTGCTGCCTCAGTTACAAGATCAAAATCGTTATACCTCAGAGAGGCTCCACAGCTTCATAAGAGCTCCATCATGTCAAACCAAGGGGTGCAGTTGCATATCCAAGAACGTCATGTAATTCGATTTGCATGCTGCCTTGTTTTTTCTTTTATCTTTTGCGTTTTTTTTTCTATGTTTCTCACTTTTACGTGCAACCATAAGTTGTGAAAGATGCAAATATGAAGTAAAATGGGATTGGTCTGAATTTTGTACGTGACACTTGAGGAAATTTGTTGTTTAATGCAAGCAGGTGGTGATGGATAATGGCATACTCCAAGTCACGTTATCCAAACCAGAGGGAATTGTCACTGGAATACAATATAATGGCATCAGCAATTTACTTGAAGTTCTCAATGATGAATCCAATAGAGGGTACATGGCATTTAAACATAAATCACGATATTTATCTGTGGGTTCAGTTGCCAGATATTTATACTACTGGTCGGAATATGCAGATATTGGGATCTTGTATGGAGTAAAGAAGGAAGCACAGGAACCACAGGAACATCCGATGCGTATGAAATTGCTTTTCTTTTTAACTGGTTCCATAATGATGTTTCTGGGTTTTTCATTCCGAGTTATTTGCCTTGTTACTCGCTACATTCACTTCATTTTTCCAATTCCTTCTTGTCACATTTCCTCTTTCAGTTTGGTACCAAAATGTTATAGTTACCTAAGTTCTTCCTCGTATGTGCCACCATTCAGGATTAAAGGAGAAAGTTTTAGAGTGGTGGTAGAAAATGAGGAACAAGTAGAAATCTCATTCACTAGAATGTGGGATCCTTCACTAGAGGGCAAGCTTGCTCCCCTGAACATAGACAAGAGGTAATTGGCACTGGTTTATATTTTCATCTCAGTAGACGTGACAAAGGTTAAAAAAGCTGGCGACCTAGGCTTGTGTTAATGTTAACAATAACGATGGCTTTTCAGGTTTATTATGCTTCGTAATTCCTCTGGCTTCTACTCCTATGCCATTTATGAGCACTTCAAGGAATGGCCCGCTTTCAACCTTCCCCAGACCAGGATTGTATTCAAGCTTAGGAAGGACAAGTACGGAAGTTTACTCTAGTTTATTCTGTAATAAAATTGTGTCCGCAATTCTAGTCACTTCAGTAGTTATCAAGCCTACTAACTGCGTTTAGGATGGATTCAAGCTCTATAAACCATATCTAAAGCAAAAGAAAGTGAACTTTAAAGTGATTTCTTTTGTTTTGAGCAAATAGGTTTCACTACATGGCAGTGGCCGATAACAGGCAAAGATGCATGCCATTACCAGAGGACCGGTTACCAAAAAGAGGCGAACCCCTTGCTTACCCTGAAGCCGTCCTACTTGTCAATCCTGTGGAGGCTGAATTCAAAGGAGAGGTAATAATTCTTCACAATCCTCCCTCCATGTTTAACAGTTTTACACAACTATCTGCTGTGTACTAATTGTTATCGCCAAGAAGCAGGGCTAGTGTCACACAAACAAATAGGCTGCTGTAAATTCACTATAAGGAATTCCTTAATTTCTTCTCAATTGAAGTTACTCTGACCTCAAATGATCACGTCATCATATATATTCATTTCAGTTTTGACTGTAATGAAGTGCAGGTGGATGATAAATACCAATACTCATGCGAAAATAAAGATCTTCAGGTTCATGGATGGATATGCTTCAACCCCCCCGTTGGATTCTGGCAAATCACACCCAGCAATGAGTTCCGATCTGGAGGACCTCTAAAGCAAAACCTTAGCTCTCATGTTGGTCCCATCAGTCTTGCTGTAAGTAGTTTGGACTCTAAGAAAAAATGGAGATCTTCCGCTCTAGGACTAAGATGTTTAGCAGTGATTTATGTTCTCACTTGGAACTTTTCTTCAAGGATTGATATCCAGCTCATGTACCTAATTAAAATGTTTTAAAATCAGATGTTTCTTAGTGCCCATTATTCAGGGGAGGATATGGTGCTGAAACTAAAACCGGGTGAGCCATGGAAGAAAGTTTTTGGCCCTGTTTTTATCTATCTCAATACTTTGTTGGATGATCAAAATGAACCACGTTGGCTATGGGAGGATGCCAAGAAACAGGTCTAAGACTCAAAGAAACTCCATATTCCTTTTCCTAGACAAACTATGCTACTAAAATCTTGTAATGAACAAGGACTAATGCACGTTAAATATTCAGATGTTAATTGAAGTTCAGAATTGGCCCTACAGTTTCCCAGCTTCAGAGGATTTTCCATCATCAGAACAACGTGGTTGCGTCAATGGTCGATTGCAAGTTCAAGACAGGTAGAGATATTCATTTTCCAGGCTTTAATTTGAAGGCTTGATATGTATTTAATCTGAGCTTGATGTAATAACTAAATTTGTCTAGGTTTATTAGTGATTACTGTATACCAGGCAATGGTGCCTGTGTGGGGTTGGCACCTCCAGGAGATATTGGATCATGGCAAAGAGAATGCAAGGTAAATTTATTCTGTCACTACTGAAGAAATAATTTATGCCCTTTTTAGCTCTATGTTAATCTTTATTAATTACCCTGAGACTGTTTAATAAGCTAGTTCAAAGATCTAGACAAAACTGTCCAGAATAAAACAGCTCATTTTCCGATTAATTGTCAAAGTAGAGCAAGACAAGTTAGCCTCATTACTTCGGAATATCATTATGTTCTTATACATGTGGTTCATTTTCCAGGGCTATCAGTTCTGGACTAAGGCAGATCCAGAAGGATATTTTTCCATTAACGATATAAGAACTGGTGACTATAATCTTTATGCATGGATTCCTGGTTTTATTGGAGATTACCGAAATGATGAAGTTATTACCATAACACCAGGTGCGGTTTTCTGTCATAATTAATGAACGTCTTTCCTGCCAATATGAGTTACCTTTTAAATTCCGATGCTTTAGGATTTGTCCATTTCACTGTGTGGCAGGTTGTGATCTGGACTTGGGTGATGTTATATACAAGCCCCCGAGAGATGGCCCTACATTGTGGGAAATAGGCATACCGAACCGTTCTGCCGCAGAATTCTACGTTCCTGACCCCGATCCTAAGTATATCAATGAACTTTATGTCAATCACCCTGACAGGTTCTCTCCCCTTAATGCAGATAATTTACTCATTTAAATTATGGGAGTTGATTGTTAACATATGGTTTAATGTGAAATCTTCAGAGATAATTTACACTTGAAATCTTCATTTTCTTTTCTCTTCTCAGGTTCAGGCAGTACGGATTATGGGAAAGGTATGCAGATTTATACCCTGATGAAGATTTGGTTTACACGGTTGGTACAAGTGACTACGCAAAAGATTGGTTCTTCGCTCAAGTTACAAGGTTTGATTCATCCTACATGTTTTTCTTCATCAGATTGACAGACAAATTTTTGAGAGGGAAATGAATCCAAGACACTTGCATCATAAAAATGATCGTCATCTGTAGCTCTGTTGTTCATGGGGTTTGATGTTTTTTTCTCAATTAACAAGCTTTCTAAGCATTTCAGGAAGAAAGATGACAATTCATATCAAGGAACTACATGGCAGATCAAGTTCAAACTTGACAATGTACAAAACAGTGGATCATACAAACTACGATTAGCACTTGCAACTGCAAATGTTGCTGAATTGCAGGTATCATTCTTCTCCTTCTTCTTCTTCTTCTTTTGTAACTCCTTTCATTTCCTTTTGGTTTATCCGGATATAATTTACTATTTAATCACCTATATTAATTTATTCTTAAGGTTCGCATCAATAGTCTAGAAACAAATCCATGGTCAACTGGAGTAATTGGGCATGACAACACAATTATGAGACATGGAATTCATGGACTCTATTGGCTTTACAACATAGAAGTGCCAGGTTCTGAGCTCGTGGAAGAGGATAATACTATTTTCTTGACTCAAACTATGGCCACCAGCCCTTTCCAAGGAATCATGTATGACTACATACGTTTAGAAGGCCCCCCATCTTCTAATTCTGACAACTAACTTGGAATTTCATTTCCTGAATAACAAATTGTCAAATTACTAGACTTCATCAGTTAAATGATATCAAATTGTACCGGAAGAAACGTTGACTTATACACAAAGCCAATAATATTGAGAAACTACAAAATGATGTCTAAATATATTTATTTGAAGTGTTTGTGTACATATCTTATTTTAATATGATGACACATAATCAAGCTGGGTCAGCTGTGCTCATCTGATTTTTCCAACAGTGGGTGTAAGTTGTTGTCAACAATTACAACACAGTTGATAAGTCTTTAAAGCAAGGATGTTCTAATATTGCCTTGTGCAGGTTGGTACAAAATCTTGCAGTGTCAAATTCTTAAATCTCCGTTTGGGAGTGCATGCTTTGAGTTTGAGGTGCTTTTCAAAAGTGTGTTTGCCTTGAAAAAGCATTAAATTAATATATTTTTTTAATGTTTTAAGATGATTTTGATATACTAATATAAAAAAAACTGAAAAAAAAAACATTTTGATATATTTTCAAGTGAAAAACACTTTGCACCACAATACAAAATAGACACTAAGAAAAAGGGTTTCATCATGGATTAAGATTCCGATTCCGTTGCCCTCCCATTTGGAACCTTCGAGACTGTTTTATCAGAAGATGTTAACTAGGTAATATCACTTTTAAGAGGGAAAGTCCTTTCTGGTCTTTCAATCTTTATGCGCTACTAATATTTGCTTATCATAGATGCTGTGTGACTTATACATCGTGATATTTTCATCATTATGAAATGGGTTTTTATTCATTTAGTTTACCAGCACTGAAGTAGCTCAAGTATGAGAAAGCATAAGAATTTCCTAGGCTCAAGTTTAAATTCTGATAACTAGTCTTGCCTATATGATGGATGCCCATATGAACAGATTTAATTTTTTTTGGCTCCTGTTATGATGTGTCTTTCCTTGCTTGCAAACTTAAAAGTTAGGAGCTTGACAGCCAAATACAGCTGCCTATATCACAATGCTTGAATCTTAGGCAGGTTCAGTAATGAGGCTTTACATGTTGACCCTTGTATTGGTAATATACCTCGTGCAACCACAAGCCTGTTATAATGTGTCGAGAGTTAAAGCCTCCTGAGCATGGTGCACTTATTGTTGCACCCTATCTTGATATCTGAAACATGATTAGAGTGCTCAGTGATTTTAGTTATTGAGTGCGCTGCAGGTATGCTGTGGATTGATTGTCAATTTGCCAGATCTGCAGATAGTTGCTGTTGCCTCATAAACACGGTTACCTTCTATGGCTCCAATAATCAATTGTGCTGCCTTTTAACACCACACACACACACATTATAAAATGTACTTCTTCCCCCTGGCAGCAGTTAGTGAATACTATTGGAGTACCGGGAGACGAGGAGGTAAATGGAGTTGAGTTCCTTTCAAAGTTCACAAAACTATAATATACGTAAATTCTTAACTTCCTTTCTCTGTAATTCCAACTTTCGTCCTTCCTCTTTCTGGATAATATCAATGGAGATGCACTCTTGATTTTCAATTAGTTCCAATAAGTTGTCAACAAGCAATCATAGAATACTGGCAGAAGCTAGACCGTAAACAGTTGCGATTTCTCTCAGGAAAATGAATAGATGCTTGCTAGCTTATGCTCAAGAATGACATTGGTTTAGGCCAACCAGAAACTACATGACAAACATCCCTAGTGGGAACTGCTGGATCAGATATTTTTCTAGAGGAAGAGATTCTGTTAGAAAGAAAGAAAAATGTACAAGGTGGAGATCAGGAATCCTCCACATTAAAGACAGAGAAGATTAAACAGAAGCATAGTATGACTAATTCAAGAGTGCTTCTTTGATATCTCTAATAAATAAACTCTCAGCCACCATCACACTTTAGCTTTATTGTTTTGTATCCACTAACTGGGTCAGTGCCCTTTTCAATATTCAAGCTAAGCCCTTCACTTTAAATTTTCTCCCCAACTACAAAATGTTCAGTGAAGTAGGTGGCATCAGCATACTTTGCTGAAGTGAGACATACTATGTCATTGCTCCCTGTTAATGCAAGAAGTATTTGGTTTTGCTCTCTGTTTCTCAGTTTTGATGCCCTAATTTATCTTTCAGGATATTGCAAAAAGCATTTCAAGCTTTTAAAAACTTTCTTTGGGTGGAAATGTTACTAAACTGCAAGCAATACGAGATGCTATTCAACAAATCTGTGCACTTTGTCTTTGGTACTATTTTTTTTATGATTTGACCGATTACTCATACGTACGTGTGCTTATTTCCTATAAAATGGTTTCTGTCAGTAATGGTTATCGTTGAATGATGCCACAGACTTCTGACTTATGAACACCTGATAATAAGTTATCTAGCTAACTGCAGGTTACAACCTATTGCCTTGATATCACATGCTTTATTTATTCATCTCCTAACAAGTGTCACTCTTAATATCAATTACTCCTTGTGGAAGTTCAGTTGATTTAATGATTACAGAAATTTTGTCTTCCTTTGAAAGAAAAAACTCTTCGAGGTGTCTTAACGGGTGTGTGTTATCAAAATTTCTATTTTCATTAGGAATTTGTTATAGTTTGAAATTCTTGGTAGATTTATGAACTTAAAAGCAACATGAGAAATTAAGAGTATCCTGGCCTGGTGATGAAAGCGATAAAAGGTGGACTTGTGCTTGGCAAGCTATAAAGATGGTATCTTTTCCTAGAACTCCTGCTGTATCATGTGGTTCGTTTTTGAGGGTCACAATTCATTATTTTTTTGGGTGGACAGCATGGCTAATTTCCCATTTTCTGATCTATTTTGGAGCGACAGTGTCATTCCTTAGGCCCCGCAAATATAATTTTTTTCTCTTGTATTTGGTATAAATTCTTGTGTGTGCATGCCAGTGTGTGTGACATATATGAGAGGTTATGGGCTAATGCATAGAGGAGCTCAAATCTTCCTCTGTGAATTCTCAAAACAACAGAACTCAACATGAATTTCATAAGGTTAGAGCATTACTGAAGTTTTTTGGATTGGCATAATCTGCTACAGTGATTTTCAGGTGAAAAAAGAAAAGCGATTCCATTTACAGGGGATATAATTGTTTTTATTTCTCCACAGGTTTGGGCTTCAAAATGGAATGGAATGAAATAGCATATGTTAGTTGTAGGAAAGCCAACTTGAATCATGAGAATCTATGCATGGCTGTATTGATCCAAGAAGTCGTTTGCGGTGATTATGCTTTTGTAATTCAAACAAAGAATCCCTTATCGGGTATACCTGTGAGATACAAGCCTTTTTCTTTCTGTTTTAAGTACAGGGTCGGGTATCTCATCTGATTCTGTCAATCCAAACAAAGATTGTGAAGGGCTTGGGAGAGACTTTGGTGGGGGCATATCCTGGACGAGCCATGAGCTTCTTTGCCAAAAAAATGCAATTTGAAGTTTCCCTTTGTGATTCCATATCCTCTTTATATGCCTTCACTATATGCTCCTTTTTCCTCGATATGAAGGCTAGGTTATCTTTATCGGTTTTTAGTTAACATGTCAGCTTACTAAATTTAGGTGATTAAAGAAAATCGTATACACATGTTACCTTCTAAACTCAAATATGAATCTGGTTTCCAGGTACTGGTTATCTGAGTAAGAATATAGGCCTATATAGCAAGCCTTCCATAATATTCAGGTCGGACTCAAATGGTGAAGATCCGGAAGGATATGATGCTGGTGCTGGGCTTTATGACAGGTCTGTTTCTGAAATTCTGTTTTTAGATTGGCGCAATAGATAAAAACTGCTCTTATCTTTTTAATCTCCTTCGGTCTGGGGTCTCCAAAGTTGAAACTGCTGAATTTGGCTAACCTGGAATATCCACAACTAGGTCTTGGAGAAATCCATTAATCTGTCATGTCATCCACATCACTAGTGATAAATATACGGTGGTTAAGATCTCATTGCAAATTTACTTGGAACCCAAATATAGTTGAAGGTTCTGTGCGTCCTTTTATATGTATTCATTGATTGCATCTCAACATCTGAGAAAATCTTTGATTTTGGGTTTCATTGATTAATAGAAGCCGGCAGACTAACCCAGCTGTAGAATATTCGCAATTAGGTGATGGAATAATTCGTTTATATGTCATGTGGTCCTCCATTTTATTTGGTGGTTAGGAACTAATTGCAGAATTTCTTGGGACTCAAATGACCTCCCTGCTAGTATAATCGTCGGTTCTGTGCAGCAGCCTTTTGTTGGCTGTGATCAACATTCGAGGAAATCTCTGTTTTTAGTGGTGTGCATGGTAACTCATCTGTCCTCTTGTTGGGCATCATTCATCATTTATAGCACAACTGAATCTACTGTTTCATTTCCACAGTAAACAGCCTGAGCTGTTTGGGTTTTTTTGTTATGTTATGTGATGATTCAGGAACATGCAAAAACTTGTTTTGCATATTCTTTTTCTCCGGTGATGCTAATCAATATAATACCTATCGTACTCATTGCAGTGCTCTCACTGATAAAGAGGAGAAGATTGTCTTAGACAACTCCAGTGATCGGAAAAACCACAGAAAATCTTTACGGTCGCCCCCATGATATTGAATGAGTGGTAAAAGATGGAGCAGTATACGTGGTTTAGGCAGGACCACGAATCCAATACTAGTAGGCACAGATATTTGGTTTAGAGCACAGCGACCTAATATATGAAAACGGTGCCTGTGTCTTCTTTCTTTCCTTAGGATGAATGGCATGTTTTTGATTCACTGAACAATTCCTTCCAGTGTATTTCAAGGAAATGTGTGCATTATCAACAGCCAAGAAATATCAAGGATTTATAACCTGATCCAACTAATGCTTTGAGCAACACGGCCTCTTCCTTCGAGGATTTGATGCGCATGAAAGCCATTCTTTTCAGTGATTTCTTTTGGGCCTCTTTTGGAGTCGCTCTTGTTGAAAAAGCGAGTAACTCCTCTAGTAATTTGAACGGGAGCCCACAAACGCACGTGATAGAAGTCACGACTGGCATCCCCTCTGGCCTCTGCAGGAGAGTTTTAGCAACCTATCGCCTACTCGTCATCCTTCGCACGCAATCCTTGAATATCTGGAGAAGACCTGTCGCCAGCTACATCATAGTATTTGAGACCGACAGTTATTTTTAAAAATATTTTTTATTTAAAAATATATTAAAATAATATTTTATTATTTTTTTTAACATCACTACATTAAAATAATTTGAAAATACTAAATAAATTAATTTAAAATACAAAAATAAACGGCTTGCAAAAAAAAAATCTTTATTTATTTTTAAATTTTTACTTTTCTTTAAAATTATATAAAATAGCGATTGTTTTGTTGGATTAAGCGAAAATCTTAAAAAAATATATATATACAGGATTCCATGGAAAATATCACTAAAATCACGTTGAATTTACAAGAAGTTACAGATAAAAACGTGTTTCAAATTCTAATGAACTAGAGGTAAAAGGTTATAAGGGGATTTCTATCTTGTTTGTTTGATGAAAAGAGATTTTTTAGAAATTATTTTTTAAATTTTTTTGTATTTGTTTGTTATTAAAAAAATTATTCAACGAAAAACACTTTTTAATAAAAAAAAATTAGTTTGGTTTTCAAAAAAGTGTTTTTTTTTATTTTGGGCGAAAAACATTTTCTAGAAATTATAAAAATTTTAGAAATATCATATTATTTGTTGATTATATCAAATTTAATCCTCAAACTTTTGATTGCTATATTTTTTTTGAATATTTTTTTTTTCAATTTCATTCCTTAGAATTTGATTTTTATATTAATTTTGATCCTCATTTTTGTAATTTTTATTTGCATTTCCCTTATCATTTTTTAATTGAAATTTTTTATCAATCAAATTTGGTCCTCATTCTTTTGATTGTTACTTATTTTATTTGAAATAATTTATGAAATGGTAATTATTATTATTTTAATTTCTTCATCTTTCAATTTTTTTATTTGTTAGATTTGATCTCTATTATTTTGATTATTATTTATTTTATTTGAGATAATTTATGAAATTATATTTTTTTTCAATTTCATTCACATTCAACTTTTTAATTTGTAAGATTTATTCCTCATTATTTTAATAAATTTAAAAAAAAACATTAATAAGTTATTTTACAGCTCATTTTCCATGACATAACCAAACACTGAAAAATGTTTTGCAATTTATTTTTTATTATACTACCAAATATCGGGAAATAATTTATTTTTCTGGAATTTATTTTTTTAAAATTCACTTTTAAAAATGAAATTATTTTCCAAGGTCTAGAAAAAAGGACTTTTATGATGTTATGTAATTAAAGTGATGAACAGTGATGATTTAGAAGGTTAAATGCTCTTCCGTCTCATTGTTAGGAATGATTTTTTGAATGTGTATTGGATGATAAAGGTATTATCAGGTTTCGTTTGCTCGTTATTGTTTATTATCTTCTCTTCACACAATCTTAAAAGCACATTAATCACCTCAATCTGTCCAAGTAACATATCCTTTTAAATTGATATTATAACAAAAGTTAAATAATATAGGGTTTTTATAGTTTATCATTTAGTTACTGTGAATTGAAGCAGTGTAATGTAGTTGGGAGTGGGGTTGTTTTTCCTCTGAGATATATTTAGTATTAAAAGAATGGTTGAGAACAGAATGGTTCGTTCAGATTTTTTGAGGTCTGGTACTGGGAAATGACATGGTTGACAATCTGCAAACCTGCACGCCTGAGTCTACAGACCTGATTACTATACTTGTTGAGATTTTGCCAATTAAGCAGGCTGGTTTTTATGATTTTGATGGTGTTTAGGAGTGTGGTAGCGGTTGTTTTTCAAAATGTTTTTCGGTTAAAAATATATTAAAATAATATTTTTTATTTTAAAAAAATATTTTTGACATTAACACATCAAAATAATCTAAAAATATTAAAAATAATTAATTTAAAATAAAAAAATATTTTTAAAACAAAAAAAAAAAACAATTATTCTTACTCTACCTGTTTCGGGCTTTTCCTCTTCCAGTGATAGGAGGAGACTTTTTCTTGCGCACACATGACACGTTTTGTGGACCTGCTGTTGGATAAAAAATGGAAAGCCGAGAATGAGAAAAAGAAGAGGTTAAGGATGAAAAAGGGGTTTATTCGTGGGATCCTTGGGCTAGCGTGCTGGAAATATTCGTTTGTAACTTACTTATTCCACTCACAACCATGGTTACACGACATTATCATCTAGGAGTCGGACATGGTTCAAAATCCAGGTAGTAGGTAGGTTGGAAATTGAAAGCACCAACTCAAGTTTTGAATTTTTTTCTTTTTTAAAAAAGATAATATTATTTTAGTGAAAAAATTCAATTTTTTCACTATCTTAACCCAAATTATCATGTTAGGTCTTATAACTAGGCTAACAATCACAATTCACAAACAGACCTTTTCTTTATTGTACTCATAGTGGAAAACACAAGTAAATTCATAGTTATTAAATCTAGCTCAATTTAATAGTTTGATTTATAAAATTTGAAACTTTGAGCTTGGTTGGGGTCTGGTTTTTATTAGATTTATAGTTAAATCATATGAGACATTGACCTAACAAAACATAATAGATTTTATTGAGTTTTAAATAACTTTATATTGAAATAGTTAAAACCTAGTGAATCCACACCAAGAAAAAAATACAATGTTATTTTTTAAAACATAATTGACTCAAGTTGACATGATAACTCCTTTTGTTTTCTTCAAATCAATCCCTAATTGTAACCTTAACTATAAAAAGAATCCATGGCATGCCATGATGGTATATTTGTGGCATGCAATTTCTCACGCGCCGCTGTTCGGTAGTCTTTAGCTGATTGCTCTCAACACGAAGTTAAAAGGATGTTTGAGAGTGATAACATTTGCCTTTTAAAGTGTTTTTCGCTCATAAATGTATCAAAATAATATATATTTTTATTTTTTAAAAATTATTTTTGACATTAGTACATCAAAACGATCTGAAAACACCAAAAAACATTAATTTGAAGTAGAGAAAAAAATTTAAAAATATAATTTTTTCAAAAACGCTTTTAAAACACAAAAACAAATGGGGTCTAAACCCCTTTTATAATTCTTCAAGGGCTAGCAACTTCTCGTTGAAAGTTGATTTTTGGATAGAAAGAAAATAAACAGAGGATTATGTTATGCAGCAGGCCAATTCAAATTTTTTTCAATATAAAAAAAATGTTAAGCCCAAGCAAATATTTTTAAAAAAGAAAAACAATTTGAGACTCAAATCACAGACTCGATTGGGTTTAATAAGCTTAGCTAGTATAATACGAATAAAAAAAATGTAATGACAATAAATAAACTGAAGAAAAAAATTGACAACGTAAAAAGAATTAAAAAACCCGACTCCAACCCTTCTAGGTTAGCATGTCAAATCTGCAACTTGGTCATGATATTGAGGTAACACTGTCGAAAGAAACTGTATAAAACTATAAAGCTCAATTTTTTTTCAATATAAAAAAAATGTTGAGGCGATGCAAATATTTTTTAAAAAGCAAACAAGATTCAAGATTCTGATCATTGACTCGACTAGGTTTGATAATCTTAAATAATATTATATGAATAAAAAAATGCAATGACAATAAATAAACTGGAAAAAAATTAACAACATGAAAAACATTAAAAAAACCCGACCCGAGTTAACATATTAAATCTGTAAATTGGTTGTGATATTGGGGCAACACTGTAAAAAAAAAAAACTAGATAAAATTATGAGGTTTGATTTATCAAACAACCAATATTTAAGGGTGAACTGAAAAATAAAAAATAAAAAATAAAAAAAGGCAACAAAAAAAAAATTCTAAGTCAACCTACTAACCCTGTGCTCATGAGTACATGATTGAGATAACTTCATAGAAAAAAATGAAAAGAAAAGCATGGGGATAAATTTTCAATAAATCAAGTGTTGAATGATGTAATTGAAAAAAAAAATTTTAAAAAAGGAACTGAAAAGGCCAAAGTTAACTTGTGATGAATTTCAAAACCAGTTCCCCTCGTCATTAGCCATGAGCTAACCCTATAGAAGTCAAACCCTATAAAATAATAAAGCAAAATTCTAAATCAACAAGATACCAATGGATAAAAAAAAATGCAATGAAAATGGATAAAAAAATAGTAATAAAAAGAATGAGAACTACATTTGATGTAAAAATAATTTGAAATCAAATGCTAAGGGAAAAGGTTTAAAAAACCAATTATAAAAATATATAAAAAACAACAATCAAAAGAATTATGGTCAAATTTGATATAAAAATTAAATGAAACCATATGGTGGATGAAATTGAACAAAAAATCAATATAAAATATAAAAAACAAAATAAATAACAATCAAACTAATGAGAAACAAAATGGATAAAAAAGTTGAAATGACACATTTATATTTTGACAAAAAGAAAAGAGATAAAAGAAAGGGAAGAAGAAAAAAAAATTCACTAGAGTCCAACCACTACGTCACATCACTAAGAAGATCACGACAAGACGCTTCGAATATTATCATGTAAGATGGAGTTTTGACGTGGAGTGGCGCCTCACGTATTGCCAACACCAACTACTTTTCTTTTTAAATTAATATCTATATCTATAAAAAAAAAACCATGTCTACTTGTTAATCATTCAAAAATTAATTTCAAAATACAAAAATACCCCTAGTTGCAAGTTTGAGAAGTCTAGCTTTTAAAGATATGATAGTTTTTACATTATGCCTAAAAAAAGAAAAAACCAAATTGCTTTGGATCACCTCTCAATAAACTTTGCTTTCAAGAGCAATACAATCTCTACACTATGCTTTTTAAAAAATAAAATATCAAATTGTTCTTAATCAATCTCATAATAATTAATAAGCCATGTAAAAAAATAATTATACTATTTCAGACCAAAAAATAATGAATTCACTTTGGCTTTCAATTTTTTTTCTTAAATTTTATTATTACAGGATTGAATCGATGGACTGGACCTGCTAGTGATTTACTCACTTTCAATCATGCCATGTATACGAAATTGAGTTTGTGGTTGGATGAATATCATGTGGTGTGAAATCGAACAAAAACTAGCACTCCATGCCATGCAAAAGTTGGAGCAAGCCTTGAGTTTGCTCTTTAATGATCACGAGTTCAAGTTTTCTCATGGTTACTAGAGGTTTACATGGTCGTTAACTTCAGGGTCCGTGAAATTAGTCGAGGTGCGTGCAAGCTGGTCTGGATACCCATATTAATCTAGAAAAAAAAATTAGAGCATGATTGTGCTATCTCTGACATTTCCAACAATATTCATAAAGATTTGATGAAACATACTGTCGACTATTCTCCACGAGTTACTCAACATTGTCGCAATTATTAGAACAAATATGTGGTGAAACGAGGCATCGGTTAATCTGTCATCTTGAGTCAAACATGAGTTGCATGATCATACTTTTATTATCACTCACCCGTACTATTAGGATCCGGATTTTATTCGGATCCGAATATCATATCATTCCCGGTGCAATTTAGATGAATGGCCCAACAAGCCACTCTTGTTGGGCTCAATTGCAAGACTTGGGGTAGACGACTATACTTACATGTATGAGTGAAAGATTTGGATCCCACAGAAAGAAAAGAGGTGTTGAAAGCTTTTAGGACAAGAAAGGGTAATAAAAAATGAGGGGAAGTCTCTCTCTTAATAGGAAAGGAGAGAAAGCCAGAAACCCTAGTGTACCGTCTCATTAATTCATTGACTATATATTTTTGTAAAAAAAAAGTGTCAAAATCCATTTAATGAAAAACCCTAAAACTAGCACGGTGCTTAATTCGATTAGGAAAATAAACCATTCTTGAATCCATTGACTATGTGGTAGAAGAAGAATCTTGATTGTGTGAACACTTTAGAAAGGGATTTTTTTTAATTATAATTCTCTTTATAAAATAGCAAATTGAAAATACATAAAACTAATAAAGTATTTTAAAAGTGTATGAATATTTTTGCGTATAAAAATGTTTTTTCTTAAATATTTTTTTTATTTAATTTTTTTCTATCAATAATATAAAAAATAAATTTTAAAAACATTATTTTAATATATTTGTAAATAAAAAATATTTTAAAATATAACAATTACAAAACTACCAAAAGATTTCTTAACCGGCGTTTGAAAGATTAGCTTGAGTAATGTGTCAGCTCCCCTTGCCCAAGCACACACCCATCCCTCATAACCGTGTAAATTACAATTAAGTCCATACAGTTCCAGAAAATATTGAATCGGTCCCTATAGCTTCGAATATCATAATTAATCCCTTGACTAGCTTTAATTATGAAGAGTCTCTACTCATTAATAGATTTAGTTATAGGTTAATGTACAATTCACCTTTAAATGTATAATAAATAAAGAAAAAACTAAATAAAGGACTAAGTTAGAAACATAAATTAAAAATATATAGAATAAATTTAGATCTTTATAAAGCGAAGGGACTAAAATAAACAAATACTCACGAACAGTGACTACGTTATAATTTAGGTGTCCAAATCCAAAGACGCATCCTAATTACGCAATTCTGAGAGTATTATAAAACCAAGACAACCCTCCCCAACTCCAAACACACAAAACAAACTCAACCCCACACCACACCTCTCCTCTTTGCTCTGGGGTTTCGCCTCTCTCTCTCTCTCTCTGAAAATAAAAAAAGCAAGAAGAAGAAGAACAATCTCTCGCCTTTTTCTCTTAACTCCACTCTCTCCTCATGTGTATGCATCCTTCTCAGGTCACTCCCTCTCTCCTGATCTATTTTTTCTTTTCAGTTCTGTCTCTTTATTTACAACCAATCTAAGGGATTTCTTTCAGATTCTTCTCCGATTCCTTCTCTCCCCCAATTTCTGGCTTTATTTTGTGGTTTTGATTTTGATTTTTTCTAATTTTCTTAATATTGCAGTTGTAGTAGCAGTAGTTGAAAGGGTAGATTGTAATAAAGTGGAAGCCTAATGGCAACGATACGATCGAGTTTGCCATCGAGACTACGGCAGCTTTTGTCCGGTGATAGCATCATCGGTCCATCTATTAAATTAGACTCTGAAACTGTAAGCTTTTTATTTACTTATTTTTGTTTGTTTTGAAGTTTAATTTTTTTTACTGGTTTTTCTATCGGTTTTGAAATCTTAAGAACATATTAGGGTTTTGTGTTGGTTTTTTCGTTCTGTTTGATGATTATAGTGGGATTTTAATAAAGGGTGTTGCTCTATGGCTGTTTAATCAGTTTTAACTACAGTGACTGCATATTGACTTTGTGATTAAAGTCATAATTGCTGTTAGTGGTAGTTTTTATTTCTTGGTTTATTAGTAGGAGAGGAGGTTGCATACAATAAAATATATCTTTGGCATAGTCTCTGGCTGGTCATTTAAATTTAATTATTATTTGAATTTGAATATAGCTTAATGAGTTTGAATAGCTTTATGGGTTTAACAGGCTGATGTGGGGTTGGTTGAATCTGTGTGTCTAATTGTACCTGAGTGGATTTGAATAAAAAGTTCTAGTGGGGTCTAAAGTTTGGTCGAATTCCAGTAACAGAAAGATAACAAATGCTCTGCTTTTGCCCGAGTTTCTTCACAAGAATTTTTCTCCGAGGAAGTTTGTTCACATCAACTCATGAAAAGTACAATGAGTCTCTGCAGTCGAGCATCCCTGGTAATGGTGTTGTATAGGATGTGCAAGTAGCTATCCGATAGAAGGATATTTTAGTTCTGCTGCGGTTTGGACATTGAATGTGATACCTTATAGCGTATCTAGAAGTAACTGTCACCTAGAAGGGTGCTTAGTTTCAGTTTTATTCCTGTACCTCTAAGCAGTGGTATCTTCTTCCAGAGTGCATATTAAAAGCACAGATAGCATGCCATTTTGAATAATGAATAGTAGGTGGTTTGGCACTATAGAAAAATCCCCAATACTTGTTAAAGTGACTGTCCTTAATTTTTGAAAGAAATTGTGCATTTTAAGTTTTACATTGCCCAGATTGTTGTCTGTATATTCTCTGCAGACCAGTTGGTTGTATGTATTAACTGCTCTGACATGTGCACAATATTGTTAGTTAAGGATCTGCAATGCTAAATAATCCAATTTTTTCTTTTCTTATCTGGATAAAAAAAGAATATACTATTAGAAAGAATTGAATATGATCAAAATAACAAGCACAGAGCATCCTATGAAGAAAATAATATTACAATCAAGACGATATGGCTTACAAATACCACTGAATATCAGCTGTTGAATCAATCTACTGTGTCTGCTTAGGTTGCAGCTACTGGACCATTTTTCTGTATTGAGAACCTGTATACTCGAGCTCGGATTTGGTTTTATACCAAATCTTAAACCCTTTCCTTATCTCCAATGCCTTTAGATAATTTAAAATGATTGATTCTGGATATTCTTTTGAATTTTTTTGAACCTATTAACTTTCTTTTCATTAACTTTTGCCCACATCTGAATGCTATTGCACCGTTACATTAGTTATTGGTAGATTTCATTATTTCTTGTTTCATTATTTTGTTGCCTATTTTTCACAATGTTGCTTAAAATGCTATTGATGCTAAATAGCAGTGTATTCCTTGCGTCCTCATGATGTCATGAAGCATTATTATGGTATCTGAATCATATTTATTTGTAAATTTTGGATAGGTGGCTAACAATTTTTTTTCCTGAAAACCTATTGTACATATTACTTCGTTCCTTTTTGGTGAAGTTAAATTTTATTTAGATATTTTATGTTCATTGTCAGTTTTTCTTTGTTTCTTGAAGTGCGTAACTTCATATAGCAGTGTATTCCTTTTGTCATTGTAAAGTAACAAAATAATATCGTGATCTTTAAATCCTGCTTATATTTAAATTTTGATATGTTGCTAACCAAAATTTATGAAGATCAATGCGAATCCCTTCACTCATTTTGGTGAATTTTCAAAGTTCATAAATTCTTATTTTTTTAATCTATAGTTTTAATCTCAATGAAATCTTATATTGCATTTTATTATTCATTTTTCAACTAAAGGTTATATACTTCTTTGAGATACCATTTTCTGTCACAAGAATTTCTTTTCTTGGCTCCATTGTGGTAATTATTTATCAAGAAACAAATCACACCAGCCAATTCTAGGTCAAGCCACAAGAACTGACTCTTTAGTCTTTACCTGTATTTGTCAATAGGAGAATAAGTTGTTTTGGAACTATCTGGATACTCTCATTTAGTGAGAACTATTTGTTTTTTTATGCTACTATCAGAATTATAATTAATCCATTATTTATTTTGTATTGACGACTGGTGTCTTACTGCTAGTGTCGCATTCCTAACTATCTTGTTTGGATATGAAAAACCACTCTTCTTTGCTTTTTTTTTTACCTCAGTTTATTCGTAGGAATGATCTTGTTTAGTGCTATTACTCAGTTTTGAGTTTTCTGAGATAAGTTGCTTGCCATGCATCAGACACGAGGAGGGAGATTTGCCCCTCTAGAATCTTGGAGGATAATATATGTGGTGTTGCGTAGTTTGCACTGATTTGTTTTTCAAAAAGTCTGACCATGGTTTTTGTTTGCAGCCTCCTAAAATTAAAGCATTTGTTGACAAGGTGATCCAGAGTCCATTGCAAGATATAGCCATACCCCTTTCTGGCTTTCGGTGGGAGTACAGTAAGGTAAAGGCATTTTTTTGCTGCAGTACAAAGATTACTTGTTCTCCCCTTTTCTATTATATATCTTATTTGTTGCTTTAACTTCAGGGGAATTTTCATCATTGGAGGCCTCTGTTTCTGCATTTCGATACATACTTCAAGACATACTTGTCTAGTAGGAATGGCCTTTCATTATCAGATAATATTTCAGAAGATGATAGTCCATTTCCAAAACATGCGGTTCTTCAAATTTTACGTGTGATGCAAATAATTTTAGAGAATTGCCATGACAAGAGTTCATTTGATGGCTTAGAGGTATGTATCTGATTTGAGTCTTGCATTCTGCTCATAGGTGTTCGATGTTCACTTTTTTTAAGCCACCTGAAAATGTATGGATGTTGAAAGTTTGTTTGTATGCCTTTTTACTCTTTCAAAAGCTTCTGTAATGTTTGTTCTCTAATAAGCTTATATTGGTGACTTCCATCAGCATTTCAAGCTCCTTTTAGCATCCACAGATCCAGAGGTTCTTATAGCTACATTGGAGACTCTTTCAGCACTTGTTAAAATCAATCCGTCTAAGCTGCATGGAAGTGGGAAGTTGATTGGATGTGGCTCAGTAAACAGCTATCTCCTGTCTCTAGCACAGGGTTGGGGAAGTAAAGAGGAAGGCTTGGGCTTATATTCATGTGTTATGGCAAATGAAAGAACACAGGAAGAAGGGCTTTGTTTGTTCCCATCTGATGAAGAAAATGAACTGGACAAGTCTCAACACCGAATTGGCTCAACCCTTTATTTTGAATTGCATGGTCTGACTGCCCAAAATACTATGGAAAACAGTAGTAATACAACTTCTAGTTTGAGAGTTATACACACAGCAGACCTGCATTTACAAAAAGAAGATGACCTACAGTTGATGAAACAGTACATTGAGCAGTATAATGTACCTCCTGACCTTCGATTCTCATTACTGACCAGAATCAGATATGCTCGGGCTTTTCGTTCTCCTAGAGTGTGCAGGCTGTACAGCAGGATCTGCCTCCTCGCATTCATTGTGCTTGTTCAGTCTGGTGATGCGAATGATGAACTGACTTCCTTTTTTGCTAATGAACCTGAGTATACAAATGAGTTGATTAGGATTGTGCGATCAGAAGAAACTGTTCCTGGAACCATCAGAACTCTTGCAATGCTGGCCTTAGGTGCTCAGTTAGCTGCTTATACAGCATCACATGAGCGGGCACGGATTTTAAGTGGATCTAGCATCAGTTTTGCTGCAGGGAACCGCATGATTCTCCTGAATGTGCTTCAGAAAGCTGTTTTGTCGCTGAAGAACTCCAACGATCCATCCTCTCTTGCCTTTGTTGAAGCACTTCTTCAGTTCTATTTGCTCCATATTGTGTCATCCTCAGCTTCAGGGAGCAATGTTAGGGGGTCTGGAATGGTTCCTACTTTTTTACCACTTTTGGAGGACTCAGATCCCAGTCATATGCACCTTGTCTATTTGGCCGTGAAAGCCTTACAGAAGCTCATGGATTACAGCAGTTCAGCTGTGTCACTGCTTCGAGAATTGGGGGGAGTAGAACTTTTGGCACAAAGGTTACAGATAGAAGTACATAGAATTATTGGCTTGGCCGGGGAAATTGATAATTCAGTGACCATTGGTGAATGTTCAAGATTCAGTGATGATCATATCTACTCGCAGAAGAGGCTCATCAAGGTGCTTTTGAAGGCACTTGGGTCTGCCACATATGCACCTGCTGGCAATGCCAGATCCTTGAATTCCCATGATAGCTCCTTACCTTCTACTTTGTCACTGATATACAAGAATGCAGATAAATTTGGAGGTGACATTTATTACTCAGCTGTGACTGTTATGAGTGAGATTATTCACAAAGACCCAACTTGTTTTCCTGTTTTGCATGAAATGGGTCTTCCAGATGCATTTTTATCCTCAGTGTTAGCTGGAGTTCTTCCTGCCTCAAAGGCTCTTACATGTGTTCCTAATGGTCTTGGTGCCATCTGTCTTAATGCAAAAGGTTTAGAGGCAGTGAAAGAAACTTCTGCTTTACGGTTCCTTGTTGATATCTTCACCAGCAAAAAATATGTTTTAGCGATGAATGAAGCCATTGTTCCTTTGGCAAATGCAGTGGAAGAGCTTTTGCGTCATGTATCTTCATTGAGAAGCACTGGTGTTGATTTAATTATTGAGATTATTGATAAAATTGCTTCCTTCGCGGACAGTAACTGCTCATCATCAGGGAAAGTTGTTGGCAGCACTGCAATGGAAATGGATGCCGAGAACAAGGATAGTGAAGGGCATTGCTGTTTGGTTGGTGGTGTTGATTCAGGTGCAGAAGGAATCAGTAATGATCAGTTCATCCAGCTAGGTATTTTTCATATGATGGTGCTGCTTCACAGAACAATGGAAAATGCTGAAACATGTCGGTTATTTGTGGAGAAGTCAGGGATAGAATTTTTGCTGAGGCTTCTATTACAGCATAACATTGTCCAATCATCAGAAGGAATGTCTATAGCTTTGCATAGCACTATGGTTTTCAAGGGTTTTACCCAGCACCACTCTGCACCTCTGGCACATGCATTCTGTGGCTCCCTTAGGGATCATTTAAAGAAAGCTTTGACTGGATTTGGCATGGATTCTGGGTCCTTTTTGCTTGATCCCAGGACAATGCCAGATGATGGAATCTTTTCATCACTTTTCCTTGTTGAGTTCCTTCTATTTCTTGCTGACTCAAAAGAGAACCGCTGGGTAACTGCACTGCTAACAGAATTTGGAAATGGTAGCAAAGATGTTCTGGAGGATATTGGACGAGTGCAGCGAGAAGTTCTTTGGCAGATTGCTTTGCTTGAAGATGCTAAGCCTGAGGTGGAGGATGATGGCACTAGTTCTGCTGCTGAGTCACAAGAGTCTGAACTGGGCACAAATGAAACTGAAGAGCAACGAATTAACTCCTTCAGGCAGTTTCTTGATCCATTATTGAGAAGGACATCTGGGTGGAGTTTTGAATCCCAGTTTTTTGATCTTATAAATCTGTACCGTGATCTTGGTCGTGCTACAACTGGATTTCAACAAAGGCTAGGTACTGATAGTTCTATAAACCGGTTTGGATCTACTCAACATCCACGTCATACTGAATCTTCAGACACTGCTGGTGCTATCAGTAGGAAAGAATATGACAAACAGAGATCTTATTATAGTTCTTGCTGTGACATGGTGAGGTCGCTTTCTTTTCACATAACTCATCTGTTTCAAGAATTGGGAAAGGCAATGCTGCTTCCTTCTCGTAGGCGGGAAGATACTGTGAATGTTTCCCCATCTTCCAAGGTAGTGGCTTCTACTTTGGCTTCCATTTCATTGGATCACATGAGTTTTGGTGGTCATGTAAGTTCTGGATCTGAGGCATCTGTATCAACCAAGTGTCGCTACTTTGGCAAGGTTGTTGATTTCATTGATGGCATATTATTGGACAGACCAGATTCCAGTAATCCAATACTGTTAAATTGTTTATATGGACATGGAGTTGTTCAATCTGTTTTGACCACATTTGAAGCCACTAGTCAATTGCTCTTCACTGTTAACAGGACCCCTGCATCCCCTATGGAGACTGATGATGGGAATATAAAACATGACAATAAAGAAGAGGCTGATCATTCATGGATTTATGGTCCCTTAGCTAGCTATGGTAAACTTATGGACCACCTGGTGACATCATCATTGATTTTGTCTCCGTTTACAAAGAACTTGCTTGTGCATCCTCTGGTAAATGGAGTTATTCCTTTTCCACGGGATTCTGAAACTTTTGTTAAAGTGCTCCAGTCTATGGTGCTCAAGGCAGTGCTACCTGTTTGGACTCACCCACAGTTTGCTGATTGTGGTAACGATTTCATCAGTGCAGTTATTTCCATCATCAGGCATGTTTATTCAGGGGTTGAAGTGAAAAATGCAAACAGCAGCACGAGTGCCCGTATCACTGGTCCTCCCCTGAATGAAACAACTATTTCAACCATTGTTGAGATGGGTTTTTCCAGGTCTAGGGCAGAAGAAGCTCTGAGGCAAGTTGGATCAAATAGTGTAGAACTGGCAATGGACTGGTTATTCTCCCATCCCGAGGAAGCTCCAGAAGATGATGAACTTGCTCGCGCACTTGCCATGTCTTTGGGGAACTCAGAATCAGATGCAAAGGAAGATGCTGCAACTGCCAATAGCCAACAGCTTGAAGAAGAGATGGTCCAACTTCCTCCAGTCGAGGAGTTGTTGTCAACATGCACAAAGCTTCTGCAAGTGAAGGAGCCTCTAGCTTTTCCAGTTCGGGACCTCCTTCTGTTGATATGCTCACAGAATGATGGTCAATACAGGTCTAATGTCATCTCGTTTATTCTTGATCAAGTGAAGCAAAGCAGTCTGGTCTCTGATAGCAGAAATAATACCATGATATCTGCTCTTTTTCATGTTCTTGCCTTGATACTTCATGAAGATGCGGTGTCACGTGAAATTGCGTTAAAGGATGGTCTGGTTAAAATTGCATCAGATTCACTTTCACAGTGGGATTCTGGTTCAATTGACAAAGAGAAAAAACAGGTTCCAAAGTGGGTAACGACAGCTTTTCTTGCGATGGATCGGCTACTGCAGGTGGATCAGAAATTGACATCTGAAATTGTGGAGCAGTTGAAGAGGGATGATGTCAGCAACCAACAAATCTCAATCAGTATTGATGAGGATAAGCAAAACAAATTGCAATCTCCACTGGCGTCACCTACAAAGCACATAGATGTAGATGAGCAGAAGAGACTTATTAAGATTTCTTGCAGTTGTATCAGGAACCAGCTTCCATCTGAAACAATGCATGCTGTGCTGCAGCTATGTTCCACACTCACGAGAACTCATTCTGTAGCTGTTTGTTTTCTTGAAGCTGAGGGTGTGAGTTTGCTTCTTTCTTTGCCAACAAGTAGCCTCTTTTCTGGATTTGATAATATTGCTGCTACTATTATCCGTCATGTCCTTGAAGATCCTCAAACCCTCCAGCAAGCAATGGAAGCTGAGATAAGGCATAAACTTGTTACTGCTGCTAACCGACATTCAAATGGAAGGGTCACTCCACGCAATTTTCTTCTGAATTTAAGTTCTGTCATCTCTCGGGATCCAACAATTTTTATGCAGGCTGCACAATCTGTTTGTCAAGTTGAGATGGTAGGTGACAGGCCTTACATTGTGTTGCTGAAAGATCGTGAGAAAGATAAATCCAAAGAGAAAGAAAAGGAGAAGGAGAAAGCTTTGGAAAGAGAGAAACCACATGCTGGTGATGCGAAGGTTACTTTGGGCAGTATGAATACATCATCACCTGGGTATGTGCATGGGAAACTTCATGATATGAATTCAAAGAGTTCCAAAGCTCACCGAAAATCTCCCCAGAGCTTTGTACATGTTATTGAGCTTCTTTTGGATTCAATCAGCAGTTTTGTACCTCCCTTGAAAGATGATGTTGTGACTGATGTGCCATTATCCGTGGATATGGATATTGATGCTGCTGCAACTAAAGGTAAAGGAAAAGCAGTAGCCACTGTTTCTGAAGAGAATGGGACCAGTTGCCAAGAAGCATATGCAGTGCTTGCAAAGGTTGTTTTTATCCTAAAGCTTTTGACTGAGATTGTGCTAATGTATCCTTCATCTGTTCATGTGCTTCTTAGAAGGGATTCTGAAGTTAGTAGTTGCCGGGGCCCTAATCTTCAGAAGGGTTCCGCTGGTTTGTGTACTGGAGGTATATTTCACCATATTCTTCACAAGTTCATTCCGAGTTCTCGAAATATGAAGAAGGAAAGGAAAATAGATGGTGACTGGAAGAATAAACTAGCTACTCGGGCAAACCAGTTTTTGGTAGCATCCAGTGTTCGTTCTGCTGAAGCAAGGAGGAGGGTCTTTGCTGAGATCAGTGACATTTTCTGTGAGTTTGTCGATTCTTGTGATGGCTTTAGGCCACCAACCAATGATATGCAGACATATATTGATCTGCTAAATGATTTACTTGCTGCCCGTACACCTACTGGCTCATACATCTCCCCAGAAGCTTCTGCCACTTTTATAGATGTTGGTTTGGTTAGGTCTTTGACTCGAACTCTTGAAGTGTTGGATCTGGATCATACTGACTCACCTAAAGTTGTAACTGGGCTTATCAAAGCTCTGGAGTTGGTAACCAAAGAACATGTCAATTCTGCTGATTCTAATACTGGGAAAGGTGAGAGTTCAACAAAACCTCCTACAGAGAGTCAATCTGTCAGAACAGAGAATATTGTTGAGATTTCCCAGTCAACTGAAATGGGCTCACAATCCAACCATGATGCTATGTCAGCTGACCATGCCGAATCATTTAATGCCATCCAAAACCTTGGTCGATCTGAGGCTGTTACAGATGACATGGATCATGATCAGGATCTTGATGGAGGTTTCGCTCCTGCTACTGAGGATGACTTTATGCAAGAAACTTCTGAGGATATGAGGAGTCTTGAAAATGGCATGGATACTG
>Ga0307518_10000642_pt1 | contig 26271 bp, 12 predicted proteins | sample 25_EM_MG_FD_203889 | JGI IMG/M metagenome (GOLD analysis project Ga0307518, IMG submission 203889) | Populus trichocarpa ectomycorrhiza microbial communities from riparian zone in the Pacific Northwest, United States - 25_EM | ecosystem: Host-associated > Plants > Roots > Unclassified | place... | reverse complement strand
GTTTCTGGCTTTATTTTTTTTTAGTGTTTACATGATTTATGGTGAAAATGTCATCAGTAATACTGCAGATATTTCTTATAGCTCTAATTGTAGAATCCTCAAGGAAATCTAATTGATCTACTTGCAAAGCCTTGATAGCCGAAGTTTGGCCTTCCTTGTTCATGCTCTCAAGTTTGTTCATCAACTTTGTAATCTCGTAGTCTTTTGCCTTGAGTGAAGTTGAAAGCCCCTCGACAAGTTTTGCCAAGTTAGCCATTTGATCCTCCAAAGATGCAGTCCCGATCATCATCGCTGACAAGGTGCCAAAACCCGAAGCCTTACTTGGATTGACATAGAGAAGTCTTTATGGGTGAATTATTGAAGTAGTCACCTTGAGTGTCAAAGAAAAGTCTACGCGTCCCACTTGACTTTTGTGGTGGAGTTACTTGTAGCTTCAGTTTTGGACCGAGTTTCGATGCCCTCTTTACATTCGATGTTGACAAAGATCAAGAATAGGCTTCATTTATATATATAACTTTGTGATGGATTTTGTTTTCAATGGCGAGGTTGAAAAATCTTCAACAATATATCGGCGATTTAAATCAGTTGTCTTGTTGATTTTGAAAGCGACAATGGTAATCATGTTATTCCTAGCTGCCATCGAGAAGTTGTTGAAAATTCTTTCTTGAAAGGAAAAGATGAGAAGTAGAGATGTCCGTAGTAGAGTCACTGGAAATTTGTAGATATAATTTTGAGCATCTGAAATTAAATAAGCACACGTTTACAAATATATGATTTTATTAAAATATGACTAGATACAATCTCTATTTAAAATATTCTTATAAAAGAATAAACAATTCTTTGATTCTTTCCTTGGATATAATATATGGTGACTTGATTTATTTGTGAAATCAAGCTAAGATTTGTGCTTTGCAAGAACATGAATTTAGGCGTGTATTACGAAGTGAGATTTGATGATTTGAAGAGTACCTTTGATTTGTCTTCATTTATTATCTTCTATTTTCAAGCTTAAATGACATGTAATGTGTGTTTATGTTTATAAGATTTTTATGTATTGATGCTTTCTTTGGAGCTTATATAACTTGAGAAATTGATGCATGTTAAAAATCCATTACATGTATGCTATGTATGGTTTGTTATATTAATAGCTTATGGAAGACAAGACTTGTCTCCGGTGAGCCATATAAGAAAATACTATGTTTTTATGATTCTTATTAACAAATAGTAGCCACCATATTACTCTTTATGAGTGGTTTTTAGTATACTATTTACTAGTATTTGGGATATGTATGTGGTATGTTGGGACTATCTTTTATTGAAGTGTATGTTCATGGGTGACAATGAGGTTTCCTTTGTTGGTTGGTATCCAGTTTATCTTATATGACTCTCATGTTGTTATTGTGTTTATTGATGGGTATATTGATTCGAACTTGAAAGGAAATAACCATTGAAACCACAAACAAGACAGAAACAACCCATGACAACTAAAATCATATTGAAAAGAACATGATCCAATAATTACATGAACCAAGAAACTAAAGTTTTGGATGAATAACCCGTTGATAATAAAGAATCAAGAACTATAAGTATAAGGATGAATGCCATAAAGATAAAATTCTTTGATAATTTCTGAAGAGTTCCACAAAAAACCAAGAGTATAAGTAATCTTGCACACACATAATATTATTTCTAAAGTAAACCAAGTATGAAAAAAAAGCCTTAAATACAAGTTAAATAACCCTATTTATCATAGATAAAAAAAAAATCCTAAACAAGTTTGGAAAAATAATAAAAGAATACCAATCCAAATAGGAAAAAGATTCATAAACTAACTAGGAAAATAATGTAAATCCTGCATATTAGCTTCTGAACATTATCGCAAGACCTTCCTGATGTCTGATTACTACTAAATTTTAATCCTATAAAAAACAAAGCCTTTATAATCTTCAAGAAACTTTTTATCCCGGTCCAATGGTTGAATTGAAAGTTATGCTTATTAGCATTAAACTATGCATTGAAAAAAATAAGCCCATAACTAACTTAAACTTGTCTAACTCTTGAAGGAATCTACAAACCATGAGAAAACCAAGTAAAAAATCAGCTCTCATTGTCCTTTTATCTTCCCTAACTCCTTCTCTTGTATGGACTTATATTAATTAGAGCATGATCATCCTTTGTTGTAGTCTTAAAGCTTGAATTGACGTAAATATCATGAATAAACCCATTGAGTGTCTCTTAAATCTTTTTGCCCCTTAACCTTGTAATTAGCCTAATCAGCACCTTTAATGGATCCTTTAGGGATGTTTGTTGATTCTCATCATTCCCTCTCTCTTAAAAAAGATTAGACAATGAATCATCACCTACACCAAACATAAAAAGATCAGAAACATTAAAAACAATAAGAATACCACTTTATATGCATTGTTGTTGATTCGTTCAAAAACTTGGAAAACACCATCTCTTTTAAGTTGTAACTTAAATCTCATATGAACTAAAAATACTTCCTTCCTCGTAGCACCTAAACCCAAGGTACACCATCTATGAGTAATACATCTTTATAATCCTACAATATAGAAACAATAACACATTTTGCATAGGTTGTTTACTATAAAGAACATTCTTAACAACACTTTTTTCTAGCATAAAAGTTCTCATACATTTTTGTTTTTCCTTTAACACTTTGTTTTTTATTCTTTGCTTTTTTCTCTCTACTCTCAGCTAGCTCTCTAATCTTTTCTCTTGCTGTTGAATCTGGTTTTTTTCTCTCCTTAAAGCTCATAACATTCTCTCTTCTCTCTAAGCTCATGACTCTAAATTTTCACTCCCTTTAACCTTACTTTTTTTTTTTCAATTTCAATTGGTCTTCGTAAATGTTTTTTGGTAACAATGGTATAAGAGTGATGGATTTTCCATCTTTTACAAAAAGAATACTTATTTTAAAACTCATCATATACTACCTTCTTATCAAACTGTCATAACCTTTCCAATAACAAATGACACACATGCATAGAAACTACATCATGAAAAACATAATCATTATATCTTCCAATAAAAATTGAAATCAAAACCTGTATTTAACCTTCACTTCCCCATATTTACTCAATCACTGAAATTTATAAGGTCTATAATGCTTTGTATTATTCAAATTCAACTTCCTAACAAGTGTAGTATTAACAACATTATCACAGCTCCTACCATCTATAATCATACAACATATCTTATTATTGATGTGGCATCTCTTATGGAAGATATTTCTCATTTGTTGCTCCAAATCATCCTCTTTGATCTGAACTTTCAATGCTCGTCTAATCATAAGTGATTTACCCTCAACCACATACTTCACATTATCATCACTAACATCCTTAAATGATAACATCTCTTCATCATTACTATCACTATTGGATACAATCTCCCTATGATCATGTAAAATCATAACTCTTTTATATGGATATTGAGAAGTTATGTGCTTATTTCCAAACATCAAAAACATTTATTATATGATGATGAGGTGTTTGAGTATTAGAGTTACCTCTAGTATTAGTGGAGACTTCTTTCTTGTTCTTAGGCGATTGTATTTTAGCTCCTATAATTGGTTTAGTTTAGGCAGCCCCCTCTTGCCTATAATTTAGCCTTCATGTGAAAAAAAAAACATGAATTTTAGACTTGTCGTACATTGCCCTTCATCTTAAATTGTCTTTCCACCTTTGTAGTTGTATGTATCATGTCTTCTATCTCTACATAGTATAGTAATTACACCAAATCCATTGTCTCACAGTTCAAACCATTCAAAAACCTAGCAATAGCTTCTCTATCTTCTACTACATTCACCCAAATCGTAACTACTTTTATCTCTTTATGATAATCTTCAACACTCTTAGAACCTTAAGTTAGACTTTGAAACTTTTGATATAATTCTTGATAATAAAATGCTCAAATAAATCTCTTTATCATGATTGCTTTCATCCCATCCCATGTATCAATAGGCCTCTTGTGATTCCTCCTCATTCTAAGAACAAGTTGGTCCCATCAAATTATAACATAATCAATAAATTCAATTACAATAAGTTTTACCTTTTTTCATCCTAATAGTTATGATAATCGAAGATCAACTCCACCCTCTTCTCTTATTCTAAATGTATTTTTAGATGATTCCTCCCTTGAAATGATGAAATTTTCATTTTAATACTCCCTAAGTTTTTATCCAAGTCATCATGATACCTAAAATCTCTTCCTACTATTTTGTGGCTAAAATTCTCATATTGTTGAAATCCCATATCTTCATAGTTTCTAAGTTGTCAAAATAAGTCACCTTGACTGAATGATGCATGGTTAAGGTCTTTGGCTTTTTTTATCTTCATTCACATCAACAAACTCATCTAAAGGTGGGGTAGCTTGTCTTTCTAGCCTTCTGACATTAGGACTCCTTCGAACTGACCTCTTTCATAAACTAACAAGCGTGGCCTCTTATCTTTCCATATGGCCCTACACCTTATTAAACATCACATTCATCCTCTCAAATCATTGTTGCATAGCCCATAACAAAACAAACGTGTTCTCCTTCTCTTTCTTAGGTGATGCCTCATCTTTAAAAGACATTGTCAGATCTAGAATTTTATGTTAGTAATAAAAATATCCTCATATACTCTCTCACATGCTTATACTCAATAATATGTCACGCCACTCGTATTTCACTTAAATTCTAGCTTGTCATGATAATAGTCTCATATTTTCACATTTTACCTCTTATGCTCTCCTCTTTAGTTCTTTAAAGAAATAATCAAAAGCTAACAAAAAATTTAGTTTCATAGTTACCAACCAATAGAATCTAAGACACATGACAATAAAAAAAAAAGTAGTAACAATAACGAATACAAAGATGAAAATGAAATGAATATGAAACAAAAATAAAAAAAACAAATATAAAATAAAAATATAAACAAAACAACAATGAATATGAATACAAAACAACAATGAAACTAAAGAATTAACTTTATGAAACCAAAAAACTAGTGTAAACTCAACAATCTAAATTCAATTGCAAACAAATGATACCCTATAATATGAAACAAGATGGTATAATTGCAATTTTTCTTAAGAATCCGAAATCAATTCTTAAAACAACAGATTCCACTGCTATAACAAATTGATATAAAGAAAGAAAAACTTCTTAAGAACCTAAATCAAAACTGTGTACTTTCAATGTTTAAGGCAAAACTAAAAACTTTTTTTTTGTAGTAGCTAATTCTTGACAAAGACTTTTACTTTATATATATATATATATATATATATATAAAAGGTTGCCATAAAATTCAAGAATAAATAAATAACAAATAAAATAACAAATAAAAAACTAGGGAATTTAAAGATAAATAGATATATATATATATATATATATAACCTAATTTTAGAGTCTTGCTATGTTATCAACTATTGTGAATCCAAAGAATAAGAAACTCTAAACCCACAAACTAGATAAAAACAACCCAAGAAAGCTAACTCAATGATTACCTAAACTAAGGAACCAAAGTTATTGGAAACTCAAACTTGTTGATTATAAAGAATCAATAACTAGAAGTATAAAGATAAATTGATACAAATCAGTTAGCATCACCATATGATCCATTAGAGTTACAAATTGGGCCTAGTACAAGGTTTAAAACTAAGAGAATCTAAAAGAAATTGATTGGGTTGATTCTAGATGTTTGGGTTAACAAATTGCAAATTTACCAGATTAGACCTTTGTGTACTATTTGGGCTATATTTGAAGTTACAAGTTGGATTTTTTTGTGATTCTAGTTGGGATGAGACCTTGACATCTCAAGATTTCTATTCATATTTAGTAGGCCCAGTATATCATCTAGGTGAGATAGAACAACATGTTTGAAATCAATATTGAAATCTGTCGGCAAACAAGGAAATTTGGAAAAAAGATTGTTTCTATATGATTTGTGGATTTTTACTAGGCAAAGATTTAATTACATGTTGAATCTTTATTTTTACAAGGATTTCTTAGTTTCCAACAACATAAATCAGACAATAACCTTTATTTTACAAGGATTTCTTATGCAACAATAATTTTTATTATTCAAGGACATTAGAGGCAGTTTTGGGCTTGTTTTTCTTAATGGAAAATATTACTCTAACAAGCATCACTTTTGATTTGATCATTGGATTGGACTAAAATTTTGCTAGAAGATTTTAAAGGCCTTGTTCCCTATATGGTTATTTTTCATAGCAATCAGCCATTGAAAAGGCCTTGCGATAAGATCCAGAAGCTATTGTGTGAGATTTATATTATTTCCATTATTGGTTTAGGATTATTTTTCCTATTTGTATTATTACTCTTTTATTATTTTTCTAGACATTTTTAGAGCATTTTTTTACCTAGTATAAATAGGGTTATTTAACTTGTATTTAGGTTCTTTTACAAAAATTAATTTTAAATAATATTTTATGTATCAGAGGTTTGCTTATACTTTAGGTTCTTCTTTGGAATTTTCTTGGATTTATCAAAGATCAGTTATCTTTGGAGTGTTTTTCCTTATACCTTTAGTTCTTGATTATTTATAATCAACGAGTTGGGGTTCTTTCATCCAATAGCTCCGGTATCTTGGTTTATGTAATTATTGTGTAGTGAAAAATCTTCAATCTAATTTTAGCTTTCTTGGGTTGTTTCTATTTTATTTGTAGGTAGGTTTCAAGGTTTTTACCCTATGGGTTCACATTATGAATGCCATAAAAACAACATTATTTGATAATTTATTGTCAGGAAACACATCTTTAAAATCATGCAATAAAGAAACAACCATAATAGGAATACAAATATCAAGTTCATTATTGTTAGAACAAAAAACGCTTTTGATCTCACTCTTCTTTGCATAAAAACCTAGATATAAAACATTGGCTCGTGTTTTACCTCCATTATTGATCAAAACTATTATTTTCCTCTCTCTCTCTCTCTCTCTCTCTCTCTCTCTCTCTCATAGTTTCCATCTTTTTCTCTCTAAACTCATGGCCTCACTTGTATTTTCACTCCTCTCGACCTCAATTTCTTTTTTTAACTTTAATTGGTCTTTGTAGATTTGTTTCAGTGATAATGGTACAAGTGCGATGAATTTCCCATCTTTTACAAGAGTACCTATTCCTAAACTCATAATTTGTTGCCTTCCTATCAAACTAACATGAACGCCCCAATTAAAAAAAAAGTGACTTGTATGTGTAGGAACCACGTCAAACAAAGCCTCATCAGAATACTTCCTAATTCAAAATGACATCAAAACCTATTTTGTAACATTTACCTCACTACATTCATTCGAATTTTAAAGCCTATAAAGTCTATAATGTTTAATATTGTTCAGATTCAAGAAACAGCTCTTGAGTATCTTTCTCTAAATTTTCTCTCTCCCTTGCGAGAGTTCCCTTCATGGCAGCTGCGTCTGTCTTAGTATTTTAGATGGGTTAGTTTATCTAGTTGTTTATTGTTTCATTTGTTATGCCATATAGCTAAATCAAAGAATAAGTCTTCATTACTTTGATTCACACAACAAGATTGTCCTTGTCAGCTTCCTCACTCTGTATCTACTTCTTCTCGTAGAACTAGGGCTCAAACTTGTACAAGCTCACTCGTCTTGCAGGATAAGACTCCTACCCTAACTGTGCCTCCCCCACGAGCCCTTGACCCTTATGGTTCTAGCTCTGAAGGGCTTTGCCCTAATGTGGCTTCTACTAGTCAAATTCCTCCAAGTGCTGCTCCTGATGGGTCGGGTCCTTCTAACTCGGACCCTGTTCTAGTTGAATCCTGTTCTGACGATCATGTCTTCGAGCCTAGTGATGGCCATGATTTTGAACATTGTAGCACTCTGCCCAGCCTCCGCTGGCACCGCGACCCTTGGTGGTTTCTGCCTCATTATGTGTTGCTTCACCAAGTGCTGAGAATCCTCAGGATTGTAACGAGGGCACTACTGGGGTAAGTGCTTCTCCTCGTGGTCCTCGTCGGGTTCTACAACCAGACCATGACGTGCATTCTCCAGCATCTTGTCCCTTGTTCGCTTATGATCTAGGGCACACTAAGGACATTTGGAAATTGTGTATTATTGGTTATGTTGTAGGTAAATTCCTTGGCTACATAGCTCTAAACAACCTCATTTCCAGTGTTTGGAAATGTTCTGCTAAGTTAATTATTTATGACTCCAGATGGTTGATATATACATTTCATTCTAGGCTGATAAGATTGTTGTTCTGTCTGGAGGCCCATACTCTATTTTTGGAAGGCCATTGGTCTTAAAATCTATGCCAGAATTCTTTGATTTTACAGCTACTGACATATCCATGATCCCGATTTGGGTGAGGTTTCCTAATCTCCCGCTTCAGTGTTGGTCTCCAACTTGTCTGTCCAAGATTGCAAGTGTTCTTGGCAAACTGATTTAGTGTGATCTCCTCATCTCCTTTATGTTCAGGCTCTCCTATGCCAAATTCCTCATTGAGGTGGATTTGCTCTCAACTTTGCCAACCACCATTAATATTGTGATGCCTAATGGAATGCCCCTACTGCAGTCTGTTGTCTATAAATCACTCCCTCAGTTCTGCAAGCATTGTCGTTTGCTTGGCCATGCTGAATCTTTCTGTAACAGGGTAGGGAGACACAAGAAAAGGAAGCATTCTCTATCCGACCCATTCCTGTGCAGGTGAGTCCAGCTGTTTCTGGTTTGGGCCCTCTACAGAGACAGCTGCAGTGGATCATTAGCATCTGCAGGATAATGGAATGCCTCAAGGTGAACCCAGTATGGATCCTATGTGTGTTAAGGTTACCGCAATGGTTGATAGTTGGGTGGAAGTCCAAGGAAGAAAGAAGGCCAAGCTTGCAGCTGGTGTTCCAGTTATAACCTCTTTGCCATCTCCAGTGTGTGCTTCTCCGGATATAGTGCATCATGATATAACTATGGTTGAGATCAAGGATGTTAATAAAGGTAGGAGACAATACATGACTCACAACAGAGTTGGGAAGTCTCTAGCTGCTGATACTGCTGCGATATTTACAGGCAGAGGTTCTGGGTTTAAGTTTGGAGTTGCTAGTAAGATTGTGGAGAGGCCTGAGGACTCGAATCCTCCTACTCCCTCATTATGATTGGTGAATAGGGGATTTTTTTCACTTTTGGTTGTTAGATGTTGGTGTTGGTTGCCTTCTTTTTAGGCTTGTTGTTAATGTTTTCCTTTTGTGCAGTGGTTTCCTATGATTTTGTTACCAGCTGTGCTGGATTGTATTTCTGATTGTGGTCTGTGTTGTAATTGGTTTCAACTGGTCATGTACTGAGTGCTATATTGGTGTTTAAGGTAGCCTGTTCCCTTTGTTTGTATATGTCTGTATATTCTAACTTGCTGGCTTCCAGCTTAGTTTCGTTTTGATCTATAAAATTTTTTACATTTGATCAAATATATATATATATATTGTTCAGATTCAATTTTCTAATAAGTGTAGTACTGGAAATATTAGCACAAATCTCACTATCTATAATCACACTTTATACCTTATTATTGATATGATATCTTGTATGGAAGATATTCTCCCTTTACTGCTCCACGTCATTTTCTTGATCTGAACATTAAGTGTACACCAAAGTACTAATGATTCACCATCAACCCGATACTCTACATCCCTATCACTATAATTCTCAAATTGTGGCATCTCATCATCTTCACATATGTCACTTTTGGATTCAATCTCTCTTTGATCTTGTAAAATTAAGGCTTGCTTTTCTAGACATTGCGAAGCTAAGTGTCCAACTTTTAAACACCTAAAACACTTAATATTATGGTTACGAGTAGGTTGGGTTTTCCTTTTACCTTTAGAATCAACAATGACTTCCTTTTTAACCTTGGAAGGTTTGGCTTTTATGTTAACACTAGGCTTTGGATAGGCAATCTTTTCTCTTCTATAATTCGATCTCTATGATTAAAAAAAAACCCAAATTACCTATTTGTCGTGTATTACTCTTATATTTTACTTGTCTTTCCACCTTCTTAGCCTTGTAAACCATATCTTCTCACTCAACATAATGTTGTAATTGAATAATATTGGCAATATCGTGATCCAGCCCATTCAAAAATCTCACCATTATAGTTTCCATATCCTCCAATACATTAACCCTAATCATGAAAATCTTCATCTTTGTATGATAATCCTATACTCTTAAACAGTTAAACCCATAAGTCAGACTTTGCAACCTCTGATATAACTCATAGTAATAGTGTCCTGAACAAATCTATTTCTCATAATTGCTTTTATCTCCTCCCAATTATCTATAGGTTTTTCACAATTTCTCCTCCTAACTAAAACAAGTTGTTCCCATCAAATTATAACATAATCAGTAACAACAAGTTTTACCTTTTTTCTCCTTTAAATAGTTGTGGCAATCGAAAATCAACTCAACCTTCTTCTCCCACTTTAAATAATAACCCTTAAGTTTTTATCCAAATCATCACGATACCCAAAACCTTGATGAAAACCACCAGCCTTTTGACTTTTGGGCTACAAAAATCTATTCACATGACTAACTGATGCATGATCATAATCCTTAGTTTTGTCATCTATATTCTCATCAGCAAGCTTATCAATAGGTGGAGTAATATGCCTTCATAGCCTTTTAACCTCGGGACCCCTATGATTTATCTCCTCTTGTAAACCAATTATTTTAGTCTCTTGCCTTTCTAATTTATATAAAAGATCTCCAAACCTCAAAACAATCCTCTTCAATTATTGTTACATAGCTATAAACCTAAAAGCCTAATTGTCCCTCTTCTTTGGCGGTGATGAATCATTTTTCATAGACATTGTCAAATTTAAAAAATCATGTTAGTAGCAAGAAAAATATATTCTCACTCACTTCCTTATGTATTTACACTCAAATAGATGTCAATTCGTTCTTGTTGCACTCAAATATGGCTTCTCATGATAATATACTCATCTTTTTATCTTTACCTCTCGTACTAACCTTTTCAGTTCTTTAAGGAACTAATCTCAAACAATCAAAGAAAAACAACTTAGCAATGAAATGCTTAGTATTTTAGACTCAATAATCATGAAATAAGAAAAAACTACAAAGAAAATAAATTACAAACACAAAAATGCTAAAGATTATGATTCATATACGAATGTGATACGAAGATGCGAAAACAAATGCATAAGTAAGAGAACTAATGTAATATTAGTCAATTAACCCAAAACTATCTTTAGAATACTAATATGACTGAATATGAAAGTAGCATATAAAGAAGAATTGTGTTGACACAAACTATCCCGATATGATTCATTTTGTAATTTCAGAATTATCCAAATCTAAGTATGTCTAAATAACATCAAAATTAAGATTTGACACTAAGAAACTAAAAACCCAAAGCATATCATATTGTATGTGTATATCTCTTAGTTTCTGAATTCAATCTTTTATAATTTCAAGCCTGCAATATTTTTTTATTTCACTTCTTTTTTTATATATATGTGTGTGTGCGCGCGCTATTGACTTTTTTCTTATAGTAACAAAATTCAAAGACTCTCTTTTATGTTACCGCAATCAAATTTGAAGAAATAATGAAAACAATGACAATTATGTTGAAATTTAAAAAATAGATTGATACAACATGATTATAGAGCTTTGCTCTGATACCAACTAATGTAAACCCGAATGACAAGAACTCTAGAACTAAAATGCAAGAAAGAACAAACCCAAGAAAGCTAATATCAAATTTGGATGATAAAAGTTCGACACAACGATTATCTAAACCGGGGTGCTAAAACTATTGGAATGAAAACCCTCACCTAATGATTATAAAGAATCATGAACGAGAAATATAAAAAAGACATCACCAAGATAGTTATTTTTTGATAAGTCAAAATTGTTCAATGAAGAACAAAAAAGTAAAATCAAAGTCTGTATAGAAAAATCTAAATATAAGCTAAATAAATATATTTATAATAGGTAAAAAGGTCCTAAACAAAGCTAGAAAAATAATAAAAGAGTTTTAAATAAAATAGAAAAAAGAATCCTAAATCAACTAGGAAACTAATACAAATCTCAACATTAGCTTCTAGATCTTATTGCAAGGCTTTCCCAATGCTCAATCTCTATGAAATGTTAAGCATAAATAAAACAAGGCCTCTAGAATCTTCTAGCAAAGTTTCAGCCTAATCCAACAATCGAATTAAAAGTTATGCTTGTTAGCATAAAATTATGCACTAGAAGAAATAAGACCAAAACCATCTCTAGTGTCCTTGAATGAAGAAAACCTTTCCAAATAAGCTTGACACTGCCCTTAGTTTTCTTGTAGGATATGGACTACTTGTTAACTTTATTTCCATATTAGATAAAAATTGTTAAGTTGTCAAACTTATCCAATATGAACTTCTTTGCTACGATAAATGTTTCTACACATAATAAACACTCCTAAACTAATATGAAATCAATAAAACACATGAAAATGTTTAATTAATCAAGGCTACCACATGCTCCATTTGGACAACCCACCAGAAATAATTAGGCCCATGTTACAGTATCAACCCTTTTTTAATATAGATTAAATTGATTAAACTCTAATGATCACTTGTTGTAACCTCATTGAAATTCATTTTAGCTAAAATACTTTGAATAAACCTATTAAAATTCACTTTGAATTTCTTTGCTCTTCATCGTGTAATTGATCTAATTGACATTTCTAATTAATCATTTGATATTGTGATTGTGTTATAAACTAATCCACATCAAATTAATTCAAACTCTTTAACTCTATGAATTATTGAAAAGATATATACCAAAAGTTGCCTAGAGTGGGATGGGATGTCTATCCAAAGTATTATCGGATTAGAAAATCCAGCATAAGAATTTTCCTAACTTTTCTTATCCAAGCAAGGCACAATTACATAAGAAATAAGAAACTAGCCCCCATTTTCAAATCAAATAAATGGTTATCACAACATATCTTATTTTCTCTCGTTACATGCTTACAAATCACAACTTTTCCTACCTGTTTTTCTATGTTTTGCAACCTAGCAAGCAAAGTGATTTAGGTTAGAAAGAGAGAATATTTATGAATGGCATGTGGGAAAGTATTAGATGGCCAACCCTCTGCTTCTTGTGGCCACCACGGCATCAACATATCTTTTTTTTTGTGTGCGTGTATTAGATGGTTTTGCACACAACCATTCAACCACAAAAGATATTGAGAGAAACTTCTGCTTTGCAATTTGCAACATTCTTCACGTCTTGTTGGGTTCCCTTTTTTGTTTTTTTCCTTTCGTTGGTTAGATTCATCTCAAGGAACCTCCCACCTAATTATCCCAATGTCAATTGCCAAGGAAGATTTGTGAATTGTGCAATGATCTCATTACTCATGAGAAAGGGGAGCAGAAATAAATAAAACTGGGCAGGCCATCCTGCCAAACTATGATTTTTCGTTTACAAAATTTACGCTTTCCTGAGCATATCTTCCATAGACAAGACGAAAATATGAACAAAATACTGCCAACTTCATTAAAATTGTGTAAGGCCATGGAGAAGGAAATACATTAAACAAACCCAGTGGCATTAACCCCTCATCTAGGTCCTCTGTTGTGAGGCCTGACAATTTTCTGTCTCTCCCTACACCTTTTTTTGTTTTTTTTTTCCAGATTATGGCACTTCACAGACCCTTTTACCTTTCTGCAAGCTACCAACTACCAGTCACTCGTATTTCCTCTCGGAACCTTGTGCCATTCTCTAACTAAAGAAAGCCTCTTTAGCAGCAATTGATTTCCTTCGTATGCACTCTTGATATTTTCCAGCAAGTGAATCAAAGAGAATACCAGCACCAACACCAACAACTAAATCTATGGTATAGTGACCCCTAGTACCAAGAAGCCTAATAACTTGCAGAACATTAAGCACATCAAATGTCCAAGCCAATTCCCACCTCTGCATTCTTCTCATATCCAATGATGCAATCACAGACCCTGCAACATGGCCTGAGAAAAACAAGAAAAACGATACATTACCCACTGGAAAGTCCGCCCCTGACCCCAAAAATTCCTGGTAAGAAATGAACCCAAAAACATGACTCGTTAGTGGCACTCCATAAAGAAACAACAGAACAAAAACAATTGAATAATTTGTTTGAGACAGATAAGAAAAGACACCTATATTAATAGAGACAAAATTCGTAGATGGTCGATCACATAGTTGTTAAAGTCGCTCGTCAATAATCCAAATACTACTAGCTAGAGATTAAGGGGGAGAGAGAGAGAGAAGGAACTCATGTTAAGACGAACCTCTGGCAATGGAAGCTGAGTGGAGTAACCCAGAATCCCACGGCAAGTGAACATAAATAACGCAGAGATTGTTGCTCTAGGTCTGCCTTCAACTAGCCACGTCCATAGGATATATGTTGTTTGCATACCCACAAATACCTGATCATGCACACACAACAAGGTGTTTATTTACTAGAGAATGTAAATACCAGACCCTCCTCGTCTATCCTCTCCTCAAATTATATTAGACTACAAAGGCTGCTTTAAAACTTGACCTAGGATTGATTTCTTATAGTGTATCGTAATAGTTATTTTTTAAAGTGATTTCAATTGAAAATATATCAAAATTATTATTTTTATTTTTTAAAAAAATTATTTTTCACATTATAACATAAAATTGATATAAAAACACTAAAAAAAATCAGATTTCTTTTTTTTTTTAAGAAAATTCACCTAAGAATAGGAATGGTATCAATGATGCTTTTGGCGTTTGTAGTCGTGCATTTCCAAACAGGCCTTTAGAATAATCCGCTGCAATTATATCCACAGTTAAGCTACCCCTACGCCTACAACCACATATTAACTTCTAAAGCAAAATTCAACCTGGGATGCCCTTCTTGCCAAAAAACGAAGGTAAAATCTATTGATTACAAGAATTATTCCTTGCATATGCTTACAAATTAATTATCAAATCTTTTAAAAAAATCAAAATCAACCATGGCTAAATACCACGAACGCATCCTTCACAAATCTGACCCAGGGAAAAGAATACCAGAAACACATTAATCCCCATTGATTACAAGTTTTACATGCATTGATGGCGTACCGTATTAAGAGCAGCGAGTAAAGTATTGAGCTCCGGCCACGAGTACAGCAATCCGTGAAGGAGGTGCGTGGCAACAAATCCCAAGTCAAACGGAGGCGATGATGCTGGCACCATGGGGAGCGTGTACTCCACGGCCATGAAAAACAACAACCCAAATCCAAAAAAGCACGGAAGCCAATGATGCTTAGCCACATTGACCATATCATGCACCGTCCATTTCAAAAAGAACGGGTCAACAGCATAGAAACCGTTACTAACTCCATCGGTCATAATGCCAACAATTTTCTTTTCCTCCTCCTCCTCCATGTTGAAGCCGCCGTCAACGTTGATCTGTTTACGCTTATAAGGGGTGGGAATCGTGGCGGTGATAGTTGCGGTGGTGGTTGTTTTCATGACTAGGGTATTGGAAAGGAAATGGTGATGAGTGATGCTGTGTGGGTGTGTGCGTGTCTGTGGAGGGAGGAGTAAATAGTAAGAAAAGAAAGAAGCGAGACGGTGATTGCGGAGATTACGAGGAAATTTTGGCGGGTGGGAAAGTTGTAATATTTATATGGGTCTCAGGGAACGTTTGGTAAGTCCAATATCCGCTTGAAATGGAATGATTAGGAATTTATTAATCTCATTTTTATTTTTATATTTCAAAAAAAAATTTAAAAATATTTTATTTTATTTTATTTTTTTCTTACCTTCGAATTAATATTTTTTTAAAATTGTTAAAATCACGATTTTGACACGATTTGAAAAATACAAAATAAACTTAGATCGTAAAAACGGATTGTAAAATCATAAAATCATAAGGAATTTTGAAATACATTAAAAAAATTCATGTTTCAAATAAAAATTAATAAATAGTTCAAGCACCTTAAAATACATGCTTCAAATAAAAATTCATACATAATTAAAGCATATTAAAATACATGATTTAAATAAAAATTTAAATAATTCAAAATTAAATACTTTTTTTTCTTCAATACCGCTTGCTATTATAGTACCTTATATTTTTTATACAATCATGATGAAAAAATAATTTGCTTAGCCAAGTAATTTTTGCTTTTTACACTAAACTTTACTTTTTACACTAAACTGACATGTAATTGAGTTTTAAGTTTTGATTATATAGAAGATAAAATAATTTTTTTATTTATTTTACATGTAAAAATCTATTTCATATTAATTTTAATCGACATATATTTTTTTAAATTTATTCTTTTTAAAATTGTAAATAAAAATGTTTTTTTTTATACGGATAAAACTGATACTAAAATTGAAATTCTAATTCAGCAACTAGTTAATTTATCTCTGCAATAAATTATCTCTGTAATAATCCTCAACAGATATAAGACTTCACCTGAAAAACAACTCTTTTTATTTCATCATCTTGTACTGGAGCCAGCAATGATTCATTTTGTGCAGCTGAAACACACGGCTGAATACAGTCTAGCAAAGGTGATTCTGAGTCAGGACTTTTGTCGAACAGTTGGAGAAAATACCCCAACACAACCTTGTTCATCCCCTTCTTCTCATTAAACACCTCACCCGCATCATTAATCAGCGCAATCAACCTCTTGCACTTTCTTCAACTAGAAGCCATCTCATGAAAATACTCTGTATTCAAATCACCCTCCTTCAACCATAGTTGCTTTGCTCGCTGCCTCCAATATGCCTCCTCTTGAGCTAGGAGAGTTGCTAATAGATCGCGACATCTAGCATAAGCCAAAATTGAATTCTCACCATCAAATTGTCTTTGTGAAAGTTAAACACTGAAAGTCTGAAAGAACGTGATTTTGCAATTTTTGCTTTTGTTATGTAACAACAATAGGCCAAATGCCAATAGTCGCTGGACACCTGTAATAGCAATGTCAATTTTATCTTCTGCGATGCAATCGTTAAATCACGATTTTACACGATTTCACTTGATTTTAACGTTTTGATCCGATTTCATCTATTTTCAAGTTTTATGAATGATTTAGCATGCTAAACCTACATTGACTCGTAAAATTATACAATTTTACGAGTCAAATCGTGATTTTAACAAACTTGATTTTTTTTGGTGTTTTAGATCATTTTGATGCGGTGATATCAAAAATAATTTTTAAAAAATAAAACAACATTATTTTGATACATTTCTAAGTAAAAAGTACTTTGAAAGCAACCGCAACCACACTTCCAAACAAGCATTGATACAGTCCGCGTGGTGGGTGGAAGAAGTATTTTTAGTATTTTTAATTTTTTTAAAAAAACTCAATCTCATGAACATTTATAAATACATTAGCATGAATGAATATATAAATTACAGATTTTTTTATAGTTAATTAATGTAATCTGAAATGTCAATATTAATAGAACTTCATCGATATCATTAGCTATCTAAAATCCAAACCTAAATAGTTAATCAAAATCATCTCAACCTATCATTCGTAATGATCCCCTTTTATTTTTTTCTTCTTAACATCATATACATAGACGACTAAGTTCAAAGCACTAACATTACAAACAATTTAAAATAATAGAAAATAGAAAGCATAGGTGTTAGACACCTATTTGCTATAAAAGCTTGATTGATAGTCTCGGGCTACTGTTTGGATCCTATGGCTCCCCTTGCATCAACAAGTATACCATGTTATTACTCACGAGCGTTTATTTATTCTAAATCCAAAATCTATGTAAATTTTTCTTTAATCATCTCATTTATTATTACCATTTTTTTCTTAAATTTACATTTCATATTCCCATTCAAATATTGTTTTGTGTTTCATTCATAATTAACATTATATAGTTCAGTTTAAGGTGTGGTTTAATCCCTCGAAAAGCTAAGACATAGGGTTATAAGTCCATTGAGGGAGAAGAACCTAGTTCTACTCTTAAAGCCTTCAAAGCTACTTGTTATCGAGAAGATGACTAACTGTCTAGTAGGGTTTGTCTTGACCCCCTCTTGATTATTAGTCCATAGCTGGAGTTCTAAAACTTCAAATTAAGCAATGTCAACTTTTTTTAATAACTAACATCTAAGACTACAATTTCTATCAAGAGACATAGTCCAAATTCTCCCATTTGCATGCTCGAATTTCTTTTGAAAGACCAAGAGATGAATCTATCCAGTTTCGTAGACAAATTCCGTAACATTCACACATTATCAATTTAACTTATCATTTTTCAAAATCAATTCCTTGCTATGTTAAATACACTATAATGTTGCCAAAGGCACATTTAAGAACTAGTTTAACAAATTTATTATCATTTTGCAACTTATTACAATTGTAGACAATTCTTCTAATTTCATTAACTTATCAATTAACACTCTTCTTAGCTCTCTCTAACACATTCATTGTTATTCCTTCATGCATTCTCATCATTTTAATTCATATGAACACATATCATCAAGCTAAGGATTCAAATAAAATACCATTCCTTTTATTACATCAATGGCCAACCACACACTTAGCAAGAGACTACTAATTTTCCTTTTAAAATTACTTGCTATTTCAACCCATTTCAATCTTATTATATGTCACAAATATCACTTTAATTCAATTTCTCATTTCCCCCAAAATTCATCATGAATCTAACCTCAATTTGATGAAAAATCAATTGAAACTTAACAAATATTGCAAGAACTTGTTAAATGGATGTTGGAACACCTTACCAAGAAGTAATCAAGGTTTTAAGTGCTAACAAATCAAGAATTCCCATATATTTTTCCTTATTTGCTGCTACTGCCTTTTCCCTCTCACTCTATCCCTAAATTTTTCTTTCAAGAACATTTTAAATCTAAGTGATTTGGTTGTTTAAATCCTTTAGTATCATTAACTCTCTTCTAATTCATATTTTGAACCTTTTTTATTTTTAAGGTATTTTCACATTTCTATATTTAAAATTTTATTCGCTAACTATTTTCTTTTAATTTCAAAGGTCCATATCCATTCCCTTATCGCAAGTATCAAATTCTCAGTTTTTGTATTTTATTTGCTTAATTTTCCTATACACTTTCTTTATAATTTTATGGAATTCTTGAGTTGTACAATGTGTATATTTCTTAATCAAACATTTATAAGAAATTATTTCAGATCAATTTTTATATCCTTACCATTTATATATACATGTTTCATTTATCAAAATTTACATATTATTCATTTTATTTCCTTTACTCAATTTAAAACATTTCTTTAATTGTATGCCAAATTTATACTCGGGGTTTACATCTTTATTGTAAATTGTGTCATGCCATTCTATAATTTGAGAGTTGTTAGTAACATGAACGACTCTCAAGCTATTGATATTATTTAAGATTATTTTTTAAATTATATTATTTTTTTTTATGAAATATATTATTTTTTTTAAAATGCTAAATTCCTAAAAATAATTCTTGAAAAGATTAGCACGAGTAGACTAATCAATGAAAATATTTTCATATTCATACCTTTATAATTTTTAGTATGCTTTGTCAAATAGCTAGACCATCTTTAAAAAATAAACTAACAACAACTATTCAATCGAGTCATTGTTAATTAGGAAAACAATTGAAGTTGTAGTGTCGCAGCATTACTCTCTCAAAAATAAGAGGGATGGCTTCTAATTCGGAAAATACTTTAAAAAGGATTTAATTAAGAATCTCCGGAAACATTTGGAATCAAATTGATAAAATTTATAGGTTTAGGATTGAATTGAGAATGAGTATGTAGGATTGGTACTAAATTAAGCATAGAAACATTAATATCCTCCTTGAACAAAATTTTCAGACAGCAGTTGAAAAAGGCCCCACAAGTGTGATTTGAAAATTGAAACAGCACAAAAGCGAAGAAAAATTCTTTAACACGCTCTCTGTCTCTGCTAACCAAAACCCATCAGAAAATAATTAATTAAAAAGGAAAATGTCTGCTTTGAGTGTTGCATCAATTCGTTTACTCAATCAGAATCTTGGCTTCTTTTCTCTGTTTTTCTCTTACGCTCGCTGACTACAGCAAACAAACTACCACAAGAAAAGAAAGAAAGAAGCTAGAGAGAGAGACAAATTACAGAACTTTAAAGGTTAGAACAAAAAAACAGAGAGAAGATATAGTGATATATAGAGAGAAATAAGAAGTGGGTTTTGGTTGGTGAAGGTGGATATGGCCTTTGCTTCTATGCTTTGTTGTGTAAAGAATTCGGATCGGTAGGTTTTTCCTCAGCTATTCATAAAGGAACTTTTTTGATTATTTGATTGCTATTTTCTTTCTTCGATTTTTAGTTCCTTTGATTTTTTTGTTGTTTATGGTTTCTGGATATTGCTATAGTTCTGCTTGTTTTGGTAAATAAAATTGGGAATTTACATGGGTTTTGAGTTTTGGATTTGGCCGTATTTCGAGATTATTTTTCTTTCTTGATGTTAGAAATAGTGTTTTTATTTGCTTCACGGTTTTGAAATATAGGGTAGAAATTAAAACTGAGGTAAATGGGTTTAAGGGTCTAGATGTTGAAATCAATTTTTAGTGTTTTCTTGGGTAGCTTTGTAAATGATGGGAGGGATACCACTATTTCATTGGATTTTAAATGGGGTATTTTCAAGATATCTTGGTACTTTCTGAATTTCTTAAGGGATTTTTGTCTACTTGCTGAAATAAGGTGATGAAGAGTAACGGCATTGAGTTTGCATGCTAATAAAAAACGATCAGTTAATATGAGTTTGTGATTGATTTTATAGTAAAGAGCGAGGAAAGAAGCAGCTGACATGGCGAATCTTCTCCTTGAAGGAATTACACTCAGCCACCAACAACTTCAATTATGATAACAAGCTGGGAGAAGGGGGATTTGGCAGTGTTTATTGGGGTCAGCTTTGGGATGGATCACAGGTAATAGTTTAATTTTCAGCTTCCTTGTTCCGCCCCTCCATTTTTGTTTAACCATTTTGCTCTTATGTCCATTATTGAAAGGTATATAGTAGTTCATCACATGCAATAAATCTATATAGCAACTTCATTGAGCTGCTTTTGTTTTTTATTTAACTTCAAAGTCTATTTAGAGCAAAAGAAAAAAAGATGCAAACTAAAGGCTGTTGTCATCGTTCCAGTTTTTATATGCATTTGAACCTCAGTTAATTGCTCAAGATTGTTGAGGTTCAGATTTTGTCACTATTTTTGGACAATATGTCAATTGATAGTTTGATATTATCTATTTTAGCTTGATTCTCTGTGTCCTATTTTTATACTGGATCCAAATCATATCTTTTTATGAAGATTGCATAAGCAGGTCCATTTGGTGTGCCTATGTGAGTGGATGTTCATATCTAGCACGGACAGTGTCGAGGTTCATGACATTAGAGGACAAGATTTGGAAATCATAACTGATTGAAATAACAAATCACAGATATTTAAGTTTTGGTTCAGCAATTAAGAATTTCTTTATCAATTTAAGGAATTTCTTTTTGAACTAATTGCTTTTGAGAAATTGTGCTAATAAAGAGCAATAACAAATGGGTTGGGAGAGAGGGGGCAGATTGAGAGTTCTGTCTTCTGTGTAGTATGACAAGTAGGATGTTCTTATGATTACTGAATTGTCACTGTACTAGTGTTACTAATACTATTCCTGCAAGGGGAGAAGGGTGCTTGTATTGGGGGGGGGGGGGGGTTCTTGCAACTGTCATTAGCACCAAGGTTTTATTAGGATGTAGTTGAACTTATCCGATGTTTTTTTTCCCACTTCATGGCAATTTGTTGTCCTTCAATTATTTTACTTAGCACATTTTACAGAATAAGTGGCCCTTAGATTATTTTACTAAGTGCATTTTTCTTAGTGCAACTATGGTGGAAGTGAAACTAAAAATATGTGGACGGTTTGGTATTTTGGGGCAGGGCATGTTGTGTACAATTGCTTAACCATGATTTAAAGCCAACTACCTCCTCAAGGCAAACCAACAGATATATTTGGGTAATGTTTTTAACATATCCAAAGGACATAAAAAGTAACTCAGAATTTGGAGCCTTAAGTAATTTTATATGATTCCAACGAGTTTCCAAAGAATTAATGTTGTATTACAGAAATGTGAGCTTTATGGTTAAGGTTCTCTTTCTTTTAATTGGACAGTGAAGAAAATTTTTAGTTATAGCAGGAATGCTAACAGAGGCCATTACTTGGGGTAGTACTAAGTCTAGAACTTGCAGCTGCTAGGATACATGTTTAAGCATTGAGAGTAGTCACTTCATGCCAAGACATCAAAAGATGGGACTATCTCTCAATTTTCCCTCCCAAATCACCACTTAAGAATTTTAGAATATTTCTTTAAATTGTTGAGACTTCCTTGGAATAAAGTGGTTATACATTCTCTTTCAAAGGACTATTTATAAAGGAAATTTTGTGAAGTGGATCGATGTTATGTTTTACATTCAGTAAAACCTGCTTTTCTGATATGTTTCTTATGTGTGGTATTGCATTTCACAACTTGATTGACTTGGGTCATCAAGTTATGATCTTGTTGATCTTCTTATGATAACTTTCTACTAACTAGTAATTCATACGCCTTTTGGAAGAGCAATTAAGGTGTGTTCAACAAATCACTTAAAAAGCTAGAAGACTGCCATCTGTAGTCTTCATTAGCTTTATATGCAAGTGTCTTGCAGAAATTTAGCTGTCATTATAAGAATTTCTACTTTTAGCAACCAATTATATTCAATAGCTGGGTTGGAGGCTCATATGTTTCTTGCTTGATTTTTATGTTATCCTATGCAAAGAAATGCATTATTCTAATGCTCTATTTTCTGTACAGTGACATAAATCTTATGAATTTTCTTTTCTTTTTTATGTTTTTTTTGCATTGGAGATCCACTGGCTTCGGGGATATAGCAGAGAGTAGGTGTTCCTCATCCCTACATCTCTTTGCCCACTCTTGTTAGGATTTAAACTTGGGACTCTAATATGGAATTCCCAAGTTTTAATTTCTAGACTGTCCCATTAGAGACACCTTCAGTGATGTGAATCTAGAAGGTAAGAATTGTAGAACTCACAATCAAGATAGAAAACAATCCAAGAAAGCTAAAATCAAATTACGATAAAAAAACTCGATACGATGATTACATGAACCAAGGCATCGAAGTTATTAGATGAAAAAGACCTCAACCTTGTGATTATAATGAATCATGAATTGGAGGTATAGGAAGAGCATCCAAAACCACCTCTCCTTGTCCGTCTTTTGCATAGATCACATTAGTCAAGGCTTGATCACCCCTTGTCCAATCTTGAAGCTTGAATTGCCCTAAATATCTTGAAGTTGCCAATTGAAAACCTCTCTAATCATTTTGGCCCTTGACCCAATCGACATCTCTCATGAATCTTTTTGTGGTGCATGTTGGTTCTCATCAATACTACTCCTCAAAAGGATTCGATCTCAAATCATCACCTACATCAAACAGAGGATGATTAGAAACATTAAAAATAGCACGAACACCATAGTCACCTGAAAGATCCACCTTGTATGTGTTGTCGTTGATTTGTTCAAGAACTTGGAATGAACATCTCCTTTATACTGCAACTTAGATCTCTTATAGGTTGGAAATTTTTCCTCCTTGTATGCACCCAAACCAAATCATCACTAGGAAAACCATTAATCTTTGAAAAATCCTGAAGAATTCACTGAAAACCAAGAATATGAGCAAACTTGGACGCACAATATTATTTTTGAATAATAAGCAATCACCCAAAATAAAAATAAAATTACAAGCTAAATAGCCTTATTTATACTATGTAAAACATCATGAACAATGTTGGAAAAATAATAAAAAAGTTCTAAATAAAAAAAGAAAAGAATCCTAAACCAACTAGGAAAATAATGCAATTCTCGCACAATAGCTTCTCAGCTTTATCACAAACCCTTTTCAGTGTCCGATTGCTATAAAATTTTGACTTTATAGGGAATAAGGCCTTTAGAATTTATTTGAAAAAATTTCAGTCTGATCCAACGATGGGATAAAGAGTTATGCTTATAAGTATAAAAATGTGCATTAGAAAAAATAAGCCTAAAACTGCCTCATGGAATAATGACTGTGAGTTATTCTTCAAGTTCATTGGTTATTTCACATTTATTTTCTAGTGAAAGAATTTCAGAATAATCACAAATCTTAAAACCTATCTCCTTTTTTGCATTGCAATCTTCAACTTCATAAACATCACTGTTACTCTCCTTCTGAAGTTCATGTTTGATTTTCGTTTTATCCTCCGGTGAATGATCTAGGTTTTAACATGAAATTGTTGTTGTATCAATAGTTTTCTCCGAACTCTTTGACATTCTCTTTTCCAACAAGTCATAAGAACCCAACAAGTTTTTAGCCTTACCACTTTTAGTTTTAAAATTTGACATCTTTGAATCACCATCTGATTGTTTTGTATCTTTTTGATGTTGGTCTGTAGCTTCTAATTCATCAAGTGGTTTATTTGTTATTTTTTAATAAGCATTGTAAGTTGATCATTCTTGCTTGCCTTGACGTATCTCACACAAGTTTTTTTATCGTCAACATTCATGGCTTGGAGCCTCAGTTTCTCTTGCCTCCTTGCATTAGGAACCTTTTAGGATTGTCTCTCTTGCAAATTAGTAAGTTTTGCTTCATTTCTGTCCAAGCCGTCACAAATCCCAAAATCTCTTCCTACTCTTTTATGGCTGAAATTTTCATGTTGTTGAAATCCCCCATCTCCACGGTTTTTAGGCTATTGAAATCTATCACTTTGGCTAAATGATGCATGCTCAAGGTCTTTGGCTTCTTCATCTTCATTCTCGTCAACAATCTCATCTAAATGTGGGGTAGCGCATCTTTCTGGTCTTTTGACATTAGAACCTCGTCGGAATGATTCCTCTCGCAAACTAGCAATCGCGGTCTCTTGTCTTTCCTTTCTATCCTACACCTCACCAAACATTACATTCATCCTCTCAAATTGCTGCTGCATAGCCGGTAACATGAACGAGTCCTTCTCCTTAGTAGGTGATGATCTGTCTTTGGAAGACATTGTCGAAATCTGAAATCTCATGTTAGTAGTAACAAAATATATTCTCACACACTCCCTCATCTTCTTACACTTAATAAGATGTAACTCCACTCATGTTTCACTTAAATTCTGGCTTTTCATAATAATATGCTCACCTTTTTGCCTTTTACCTCTTATGCTTCTCTTCAGTTCTTTAGGGAACTAATAAAAAAATAACCAAAACTCTCAGTCTTGTAACATCCAACTAAAGTTTTGAAGACACTAACAATCAAGAAAATGAAAACAAAGATGAATTACGAAAAAAAAAAAAAACGATAGAGAAAATGAAAACAAAAACGAATACAACAACTAACACAAAAATGAATACTAAAACGAAATTGAATTCAAGAAAGACTATATAACCTGAAACCACATTAGACTTTTAACTAACCTGAAATTAATAGCAACACACAAACAAAATCTATGGATGATGCACACTGATTCAGTAGACACTAATTCACAATTTTCGCAAATAATCCAAACCCAAAGTATACTCAAATAACCCGGAATCAATATCAAACTAACAATAACCACAATCTGAAATGGATTAAAGTGTTTTTCTTAAGTCTGAAATTCATTTTTTTTTTTGTAAACTCAAGTTGCGGTAGAATAAACAACTTGTGATTTAATCTTCTTTTTTTTTTACTATGCTGATTTGGCAATAGCCTTTTTTAATAGAAACTTTTTTTTTAGTTTCTCTCTCTTTTATATAATATTGCTGCAAAAATCAAAACTAAAAAACAATGAACAAACAATGCAGAAAATTTAAAGATAGATAGAATTTGATTTTAGAGCCTTGCTCTGATACTAATTGATGTGAACTCAGAGAGTAAAATCAAGAGAGAAAACAACCCAAAAAACTAAAATTATATTACGATAAAAAACACGGCACAATAATTACCTGAATCAAGGCACTAGAGTTATAGGATGAAAAAGACCTTAACCCAATGATTATAATGAATTATAAATTGGAAGTATAGGAAGAACCAAGGTTGTCAATACCGTTTCGGCAGGTGTTTTGTTTTTTCAATTGGAATGGAATGTTTCGATTTCAGAGCGTTTCGACGTGTCGTTTCGGGATTGTACTGTTCATCTATATATATATTCAAGATAAATTAATTATAAATTATGCATTACAAAGTACAAACACAATGTCAAGCAAACATAATTTTAAAATTTAAAATATTTCTAA
>Ga0307518_10000641_pt1 | contig 26285 bp, 25 predicted proteins | sample 25_EM_MG_FD_203889 | JGI IMG/M metagenome (GOLD analysis project Ga0307518, IMG submission 203889) | Populus trichocarpa ectomycorrhiza microbial communities from riparian zone in the Pacific Northwest, United States - 25_EM | ecosystem: Host-associated > Plants > Roots > Unclassified | place... | reverse complement strand
TGATGGAACGGCGTGAGGCGCGGGCGAGGCACGAGCTGGAGTCCTGGACGGAGGTCCTGGAGCAGGCTCAGGCGGAGGTGGATGCCGCGCGGGAGCGGGTCGAGCGGGCCCGGGTGGGGCGTGAGGAGCTCGTGTCGGTGCTGGCCGAGGAGAGCACGGTGAATACGCCGGTTCCCGTGCCGTCCGGTGGTGAGATGGCTGCCGCCGTGGAATTGGGCGGCTTGGGCGCGGTGCATGGCGAGCGGCCGCCGGTGTGGCGGTCGGGCATGGGCGAGGAGGTGCTCAGCGGCCTCTACCGGGAGGTGTTCACCGCTGCGGTGGGCGCTTCGGGGCCGGTGAACGGGGTGGAGCTGACGCGGGCGGTGGGCCGGGAAGCGGGGATCAAGAACGAGGTGGAGAAGATCCGGCACCGTGCCTATGTGCTGGAGAAGCGGGGCTGGCTGCTGCGGGCGAAGGACGGACGGTTCACGCCCGAGCCCGGGGCCGTCGGCCGGGGCGCTTCTCCGGCCAGCGCGGAGCGTCTGCGGCCAGGCGCCGGGACAGTCTGATCACGGCGGCCCACCACACCATCTGGGCGTGGTGGTCGGGGCGGCGTTCGTGGTCGCGGTTGAGGCGGCGTGAGCGGGCCAGCCAGCTCAGCGTGCGTTCCACGACCCACCTGCGGGCCAGGACGACAAATCCGCGTTGTCCGTCGGACCGGCGCACGACCTCGGTCCGCACTCCGTGACGGGCGAACGCCTTCGCCAGCGCCGGACCCTGGTAGGCGCTGTCCACCCACACCAGTTTCAGCAGCCGGCCCGGCTGCTCCATGAATGTCTCCAGCAGTGCGGGGGCGGCCTTGGAGTCGTGGACGTCCGCCGTGGTCACGGTCACCTCCAGGAGCAGGCCCTCGGTGTCGGTCAGGATGTGGCGCTTGCGCCCGTCGCGTGATTTACCGCCGTCGTATCCGCGGCTGTCCTCGCCGACGGTTTCGGAGGCGTCCACCGACTGACTGTCGATGATCCCGCCACTGGGCTCGGCGTTGCGGCCTGCGCGCTCCCTCGCCGAACGTCGCAGACGTTCGTACAGCTCACGCACATAGTCGTAGGACCGCCAGCGGCGGAAGAAGTCGTAGACCGCCCGCCAGTACGGGAAATCGACCGGCAGGGCCATCCACTTCACGCCGTTGTCGACGAGGTAGCGCACCGCGTCAAGCATCTCGCGGTGGCAGAACTCCTCCGGACGCCCGCCCCGCCTGAGCAGCCAGGCCGGCACCGGCATCGCGGCGCGGACCTCGGCCCACTCCGCATCCGCCATGTCACTGGGATAGCAGCCTGCCCGCCGTCCCGGCGCGATCGAACCGAACCGGTGCACGTAGCAGTCACACCCAGGGGTGACCGCGGTGGACGCAGGCGCAGAGATACTGCTCAACTGATCAGGCAACGGGCTTCCTTGGTCGTGCTGGTGTCGTAACCGCGTCACTACCAAGGGGCCCGTTCTCTCATGCCCGCGGCCGCACCCGAACCTCCGTCCAGATGATCACCCGCGCCGCACACCTCGAACGAAATCCGGTTTGCCACAACGCACTAAGAACTCCTAACAAAGTGAGAGGTTGACCAGTCGGCGCCAGCAGATGATGCCGCAGGCCAGGCTGAGGAAGGCTTCGTGGATGTCGTCGCGGATCTCCCAGCGGATGCGTAGCCGGCGGAACCAGTGCAGCAGCGCGAAGCTCTGCTCGACCACCCAGCGGTGCACGCCCAGCCCGGAACCGTGCTCGACGCCGCGCCGCGCGATGACCGGGGTGATCCCGAGGGCTTGCACCTGCTGGCGGTACTTGTCGTGGTCGTAGCCGCGGTCGGCGTAGAGCGCGACCGGTCGTTGTCGGGGCCGTCCGCGCCGGCCGCGTACGGGCGGGACGGCTTGGATCAGGGGGATGAGCTGGGTGACGTCGTTGCGGTTTCCGCCGGTCAGCGAAACCGCCAGCGGGATGCCGTGCCCTTCGGTGATCAGATGATGCTTGGAGCCTGTTCGGGCACGGTCGACCGGGCTCGGTCCTGTTTTGGGCCGCCTTTGAGCGCCCTGACGTGCGAGCCGTCGATCACCGCCCTCGACCAGTCCAGCGCGCCGGCGGCGTTCAGCTCGGCCAGGAGCGACTCGTGCAGACGCTGCCAGACTCCCGCGTCGTTCCAGTCACGCAGACGCCGCCAGCACGTCATGCCGGAGCCGAAGCCCAGCTCCTGGGGCAAGAACTCCCACGGAATACCGGTGTACAGCACGAACAGGATGCCCGACAGCACCTTCCGGTCGTCCAGACGCTTGCGGCCCGGGTGATCCGTTCGGCGCGATACAACCGGCAGCAACGGCTCGATCCGCGCCCACAGCCCATCCGGCACGATCCACGGCGGCTGTTCACCCCTTCTCATGCGCAGGCTAACAACCCATCAGACACCAACATTCCAAGGTGAGTTGCAGCATTCTGTTAGGAGTTCTAAGTTCCAGCAGTTCACGTACAGCACCAGGTCCGCGAGCGCCGAGAGCAGGAGCACCACGCGGCCTGAGCGCAGCGGCGGCCCGAGCTCTTCGACGGGCAGGTCATCGAGGAGCTGAGCCAGACCTGGGCAGTCGTAGCCGACATGGCGGACGATGAGGATGTCCGGATCGCCCACGGCGCTCACCCTGTCCAGCGTGGTCAACCACTCAAGAGGAGGGGGGAGTTCTAGGTGTTCTTGACGGTCGATGTAGCTCCTGCTGCATAGGTTTCCGTCGAAACGCGGTAGCCGTGGTCAGCTTGAGAATCGCGAGAGACTGAAAGGACGCAGCGAATCGTGTCGCTCACCGCGAACTACCTCATCGGCTACGACCGTCGCAAGGTGGGCTGCGAGTGTTACGCCACTATGTGTGGCGATGGCGTAAATAGATGTCGTGCCAGCGACCCAGTCCGAGATTGTCACGCCGTCCTTCGGTAGGACACGTGTGCCGAGAGTTACGGTCGCTGTTGTTGCGTTATTCAGAGATGGATAAAGTGCTTGCGCTCGTTCCAGCAGCGTGCCAGGAACTGTCCAGATCCGGGGGTCGTTAAGCTGCCACTGCGCACCGGTGGAGGAGTCGCTGAACGCCACGCCACCGTTACGCGCGGGCCTGATGGATATGCCAGGCGCATGGATGACGCGCGTGATGCCCGAGGCGACGGGGCCGGTGGTGGCAATGAGCCCGACGGTGGGGTCGGCTCCTGCCGCGCCATCGCCTGAAGCTGGCTGCGTAGGGAAGTCAACTCCGATGGTGGCGAGAATGCCTCGGTTGCCGTTGCCGGCTGCCAGGATCGTCACATCAGCTGCGTGCTGGCGGACCGTTCCGTCGGCCGTGGTCGCCGTGACTCGACCGTCCGGCTTGAGCTCGGTGACGTACTGATACGGGATGAACTCTGCACCGGCCTCGCGGGCCATGTTCAGCAGACGCGAGCACATGGTCATTGTGTCGATCCAACCTTCCTTCGGGTACAACGCACCTCCCTTCACACCCGTGGAATTGAGCGTGGGCTCCAGCCCCTCGACCTGAGCTCGTGTCAATATGGCGGCCTCGTAATCGATCGAGGTGAGATGGTTGACCTTCTTCTCAAGCGCCGCCATCTCTTCATCGGTCGCTGCGAGTTGCAGGTTCCCAGTCTGGTGGAACCAGTCCCTTTCACCTAGATCTCGTGAGTTCCGGGCGCGCTCGTGGGCCCGTAGTCCGAGAACGTTGAGGAACTCGTAGTCTGCAGGCTCCTTGTCATTGGAGTTCACCCATGCGAATGTTGCCGAGCTCGTTCCGGAAAGGGCCTCGGCAGCATCAATAATAGTGACGCCTGCTCCGCGAAGAGTGAGCTCGTACGCGAGGCTGCAACCAATCACACCAGCCCCGACTATCAAAACGGTCGGCTTCACTTACAGTCCTTTCGATGGCAATTCTGTTGTGGTGCGTCTTGGCGACCAGCTGCGACGGCACACGTCTCTTTGGTTTATTGAGCCTTCAACTTGCGCGACGACCCGCTCGCGGGTCACGTTGATGCCGGATTCGACGGCCTGCGCCAGTGCCCATCAGCCGCATCGCCTTCTTGCCGACGAGGTCTGCTGGCGTGGCGAGCAACGGGCCCACTGGTCGTGCCGGAAGGCTCGGACTACCAGGGGCTGGGCCGTGCCCCAGCTAGCGACCGCGTGTTGGCGCGGCCGAAGCATTGACCGCGAAGCAGGCCGGAGGGCAGTCCAGATGGAGCCGTCCGTCAATGTCGGTGATCCAGTCGCCTTGTGCGGGCTCTGCGACCACTGGCAGCGGCGCGAAGTTGTGTGCCGCGCGGTAGCCGACGAGTTCGAGGTGCCCTGCCGGCGCCAGGCACGTGACCACAGTCACGAAGCTCCAGCATCACATTCATACTGTCTCCTTGTTCACCTGTCTATCTGTCTGACAGACTCTCCTAGCGGCCTGCCACAGGTCAAGGGCGAACATTCACCGAGCGGTCACCTGCCCCAGACAGGCGAGCAGGTTCGATCCCGTCGTGGAGTGATGTCGCCGGGTCACGGTCGGCGCTAACAGCAGATTCACGGTTCCCGCGACCGTGAGCGCCGGAGATGTCGAGGCCCGTGCCACTCGTGCAGCCGTGTCAGTGGACGACCTGCACCGAGGTCGAGAGAACGCGCCAAGGCGACCACTGCCCGCAACCTTTCGGTGCGGCACGGGTCCTGATGCGCGCATCACGGCCAGGCATGCCGACAGGAGCGCGTCCACCCTGGGGCGGCTTCGAAGCCCCCGGCGTGTTCGGTCTGCGCTGATCACCTGGAACGTCCGGGAGAGCGGCGGGGCGGCATGCCGTGAGTAACCTGCTGCGTCCTGGACGTGCGCCCCGAGGGCGAACCGCGGGCCCTTGAACTGGCGCCCGCAGGTGTGCGGTGTTGGCCGGATGACCCTTCCCGGCGTCCGGCGCTCGGGGGCGGCCTCCCGCCGGAGTTCGGGGCTACCCGTGTTACCGGAAGTTAACAGCGTGGTGGGCCTTGTTGAACTTTGACCCTTGACCTGTAACCAGCCACATAGGACAGTCTTGCTGTCCGACAAGTAGACACTGATACAGGGAGACAGCATGCGACGTCGGCCCGTACTACTCGCCAGCGCGGCAGTCGCCGCATTCGCCACCCTTGTGGGTTGTAGTTCGAGTTCCGGTTCTAGCGAGACCTCGGGCTCGTCAGCGGAGGCGAAGACTTCAGTCGCGAAGGATGCGGCTCTGGCAGCGAAGCTGCCGGACGAGATCAAGCAGGCGGGCGTGATCCGTGTGGCAACGGATCCCACCTACGAGCCGTTCGAGTCGATCAAGGACGGCAAGGTCGTGGGGTTTGACCCGGACCTGGCCGCTGCGATCGGAAGTCTGCTCGGTGTTCGAGTCCAGTTCGTCAACACCTCTTTCGATGGGATCATCCCGTCTCTGGCTGCGCGCAAGGTCGACATGGCCATGAGCTCGATCGGTGACACCAAGGAGCGAGAGAAGGTCATCGACGTCGTCACCTACTACTGGAACGGCAAGCTCGCTCTGGTGAGGAAGGGGAACCCCAAGCACCTCAAATCCGAACCGCTCTGCGATGCACGTATCGGGGTGATCCGGGGTTCCCTGCAGCAGACGACGTTCCTGCCCAGCCAGAAACCCAAGTGCGCAAAAATCGGAAAGCCGGCCCCCACCCCCGTGGTCTTCCAGACTGGGACGCAGGCACAGCTCGCACTGCAGAGTGGCCGCATCGACGGTGTAGTGGAGGACGCTCCGCCGCTGCTGGCCGTAGCAGGAGCACAGCCCGAGATCTTCGAAACGGCGGGGCCGTTCCTCCGCAATCCCAATCCGGGCGGAGTGGCATTCCCGAAGGGTAGCAAGCTGGTTGAGCCCGTGCATGCAGCCCTCAACGTGCTGATGAAGGACGGCACCTACAAGTCGCTTCTCAAGAAGTGGAACCTTGAGAACATCTCGATCGATCAGGCGAAGGTCAACGACGCGCGGTCATAGGAACAGCCCAGCCAGGTCAAAGCCCGGAAGAAAGCGAAGCGGCAAATGGCAACGATAAGTGCGACTGATCGCCAGGCTGAGCCGGTTGTGAAGCTGCGCCACCCAGGCCGATGGGTGACATACGCGATCGGCGTAGTGCTCGCGGCGATGCTCGTCAACACTCTCCTGACCAACGAGAAGTACGGCTGGAACATCGTCGGTCACTACATTGTGTCCGGAGAAATCCTTTCAGGGCTTGGCAAGACCATCGAGCTCACCGTGATAGCCATGGCCATGGGGATCGGCTTGGGGGTTCTGGTCGCGGTGATGCGCCTGTCGGACAATCCTCCGGCGAAGGGCTTCGCATCGCTCTACGTCTGGTTCTTCCGCGGAACACCTGTTTTCGTCCAGTTGCTTTTCTGGGGCTACGCGTCGGCACTCTATCCGCGCCTAGGGCTGGGTATCCCGTTTGGGCCTGAGTTCGTTACCGCGGACACCAACAGTCTGATCACGCCATTCGCGGCAGCCATTTTGGGGCTTGGACTCAACGAGGGTGCTTACATGGCCGAAATCGTCCGGGCGGGAATTCTCTCCGTCGACCGTGGACAGACCGAGGCGGCTGAGGCGCTCGGAATGTCGAGGCTTCGAACGCTTCGGCGTATTGTGCTTCCCCAGGCAATGCGTGTGATCATCCCGCCGACGGGCAACCAGGTGATCACGATGCTCAAGACCACGTCGCTTGTGAGCGTTCTGGCCTTCCCGGAGCTTCTCTACTCCGCCCAACTCATCTACTCGACGAACTTCCAAACCATTCCGCTGTTGATCACAGCATCATTGTGGTACCTGCTGATGACCTCGGTGCTCAACGTCGGACAGCACTTCCTCGAACGTCGCTTCAGCCGCAGCGATCGTGCCGGATCCCGCCGCGCAGCCGCTGAGTCCCGTATTCGCAGTGCATTGCAGCAGAGGTCGGAGGGCTAGTGACCATCGTGAACAAGCACACCAGCAGCGCGCCCGCCGGGAGCGCCACACAGACCGGCACCGAGATACCGATGGTGAAGGCGTCGAATGTCTGTAAGAGCTTCGGCCACGTCGAGGTTCTGAAGGGGATCAATCTCGAAGTGCGCCGTGGTGAGGTCATGACGCTGCTCGGGCCCTCCGGATCCGGCAAGTCCACGTTCCTGAGGCTGATCAATCATCTTGAGACACTGAGTGCCGGCCGGCTGTACGTCGACGGATCTCTCGTGGGATACAGCGAACGTAACGGGCGCCTCCACGAACTCACACCATCCGCCGTTCAGCAGCAGCGAGCCGAGATCGGCATGGTGTTCCAACGCTTCAATCTGTTTGCCCATATGACGGCGCTGCAGAACGTTATGGAAGCGCCGATCGGAGTGCGCCGGGAAAATCGTGAGGTAGTCAGGAAACGTGCTCTGGAGCTGCTCGATCGAGTGGGTCTCTCAGACAAGGCTTCCTCCTACCCCGGTGCCTTGTCAGGCGGACAGCAGCAGCGAGTGGCAATCGCTCGCGCCCTGGCGATGCAACCGAAGCTGATGCTCTTCGACGAACCGACTTCGGCACTCGATCCGGAGCTTGTCGGCGAGGTCCTCGACGTCATGAAGGACCTTGCCAGGTCGGGCATGACCATGGTCGTGGTCACCCATGAGATCGGGTTCGCGCGTGAGGTCGCCGATCACGCGGTGTTCATCGATGAAGGTGTTGTCGTCGAGAGCGGAAGTCCTGCTCAGGTCCTGACCGATCCGCAGCATCCGAGGACAAAGGCGTTCCTCGGTAAAGTGCTCTGATTTTCAGCCGCCCACACGAATGGGGGTTTCCACCCGTGCAGGTCGTTGTCATCGGGGCGGGCGTAATCGGTCTGTCCGTTGCGACCGAGCTCGGCCGTCGAGGCGCCTGCCACCGTTGTCGAACAGGACAGGCCCGGTGCCGGCACGTCGGCTGCCGGCTATGCGTGGGTCAACGCAAACAACAAGGAGCCCCGCGAGTACTACGACCTCAATCTCGCAGGTATGGAGGCCCATTGTCGCCTGGCGTAGGCCGCAGATGGGCGCTGGCTCGCGACTGGCGGCCGCCTAGAGAGGTCGCAACCGACCCGTGCGCATCAAGAGAGCTCGGGCAACGGGTGGCACGTCTGCGCACGCTAGGTTACGAAGCCGAGCTGATCACGCCTGCCCGAGCGGAGAAACTCGCTCCGGACCTGGTCACCCCCGTGGATGCCAGCCTGATTGCCTACTCCGCTCACGAAGCGCACCGCTACCCGCAGCTCTACCTGGCCTATCTGCTCAGAACGGCATCCCACCTGGACGTGCAAGTGATCAGCAACACCGCGGTCCAGACGTTCGGCACCGCGGGTGGCCGGCCGGTGGTGCGACTGACCGATGGAACAAGCATCGTCTGCGACCAAGTCGTCACCTGCGTCGGGCGTTGGACCCAAACGCTACTGGCGCAGGCACACGGCCCCTTGTCTATGACCACGTTCGAACACCCCGGCGACGCCACCGTCCGGTACACCCCCGTCACCAGCCCACTCCCGGTATCGCTGACCCGCCTGATCACAACCTCACGACTCAACGTCCATCCCAACGGCGGGGGGGGAAGGCCGGTGCTCCAGTCGCTCGGCCTCGACGCCACGGCGGATTCGCACGACGTACCAGCAACCGACTCTCCCGTCGCCAAGGAACTGCTGGAGCGCCTCAGAACGTGCTGAGGAACACCGAGACAGCCGCCCTGGTGGAGCTACGCGTCGGCCAGCGAGCCATCCCCGCTGATGGCCTCACCCCGTGGCTGGCCCGCTGCCCTCCATGCCCTGGCTCTACGTCGTCGCCACCCACAGCGGCATCACCCTCGCCCCGCTGCTTGGCAACCTCGTGGTAAAGGAGATCCGTAATGCCTCACTCCAAGGTCTACTCGCCCCCTTTCGACCCGATCGGCTGCCCCCCGGGCGCCATCGGGCACGGCCCCATGCCACCCCGAAGGCCCGGCCAGCAGTAGTCTCAACCTCGGATATTTACACGAAGGGACCGGGGTACATGACCCGCATTCAGCGTGAAACGGTTGCCGAACAGAGCGCCGCGATACTGCGCGACCGCATCCTCAGCGGAACCTTGAGTCCCGGAACCCCAGTCACCGAAGAGGCCGTCGCCGAAGACCTCGGCGCCTCGCGGGCAACGATCCGCCAAGCCCTCAACACCTTGATGGTCGATGGACTCCTGACCCGGCACCCCACCACTCGCGTCCTCCAGGTCACCACCCTCAGCCCAGAAGACGTACACGACATCTACCGTGCTCGGCGATTCCTCGAACTCGGCGGCGTCGAGGCTGCCGCACACGCCTCGCGTGAGCAATTGGCACGGATCACCAGCGCAGTGGACGATTTGGAAAAGGCCGCCCTCGACAACAATGTCGCAGCGTTCGTCGAGGCCGATATGCGCTGCCACAGCGAGGTTGTGGCACTAATGGGCTCGCAGCATCTCACCGCAGCGCATAACCACCTGATGGCGAAATTGCGGTTGGTCATCACAGCAGCCGAGACACGATTCGAGAGGGGTCTCGCCGTACATAAGGAGTTCGCTCGTCTGCTGGTCTCGGGGGCGATCAAGGAGGCGCGCGAGAGTCTCGCTGCCCGGCTCGACGAGGCAGAGCAGGACGTCGCAAGCCAGGCAGCGCTGCTTGCCACGTCTCGGTCGCGACCTTCGCGGTGACCTCGGACGCGGGGGCGCACCTGTCGACAGCCTGACGCCCGCCTGAGATCCTCAGCGGCGACTTCGACCTCATGGTGCGCCTCGAAGCGGCCTCGTCGGAACATGTGCGGCATCTGGGAAGATTTTGCCCAAATACCCGGCATGCGGGACACAGCCACGGCACTCACCCTGTCCAGCGTCGACTGCCTGCGAAGCGGGAGGAGCTCAAGGAGTTCTGCGGCGCCGGGGTGCGCCATCTGTGCTGGTGGATCGTGGTGTGGCCGCTTGAGCAAGCGTGGAAGGGTCTTTGCCGGTGAGGGTGTCCCACATCGTGTAGGCGTTGCTGTCGGGAAGGCGGATGTAGAAGGGCACTGCGACGACCGTTGCGCCGGCGGCGACGCCGGCGGCCACACCGGGTGGTGAGTCCTCGATCACGATGCATCGAGTGATGTCGGCCTTGAGGAGATCCGCTGCCCGCAGGTAGGCGTCGGGTGCCGGCTTGCCGTGTTCGACGTCCTCGCCCGTGACGATGGCGTCGAACGCGTCGAAGGGGATGCCGCGCACCACCGCGTCCGCGATGCCGCGGAACGACATCGTGACCAGTGCGGTCGGGACGCGGGCAGCGCGCAGCTCCTGGAGCAGCTCCAGTGCGCCGGGGCGCCAGGGGATGCCGTGGCGGAGGCGCTGCTGCACCGCCGCGACGACGTCGTTGATGATGTCGTGGGCTTCGCATCGGGCGCCGGCCTTGATCGCGGTGGCGGCCATGTCCCACAGGTTCGCGCCGATCAGGGCGTGGTGGTCGTCGTCACTGAACGTCCCGCCAGAGGATTCCACGACGGTGGTGAGGGCGTCGGTGAAGTAGGGCTCGGTGTCGACGATGGTGCCGTCCATGTCCCACAGGACGGCCGCGGGGAGTCTGGTCACAGGAGGGCTGCGGTCGCGCAGAGGGCGAGGGCCTCGTCGAGTCGTTCGAGCAGGAGCGCGATGTCGGCCTCGGTGTAGACCAGCTGCGGGCGGATCTTGAGGACGTTGTTGTGGGGTCCGGCCACCGATATCAGCACGCCGAGGTCGCGCAGGGTGTTGACCAGTTCCAGTGCGAACACGCTGTCGGGGGTGCGGGTCTGGCGGTCGGAGACGATCTCCACGCCGAGGAAGAGGCCGGCTCCGCGGACGTCGCCGATGGCCAGGTGGCGCTCGGCCAGGCCGCGGACGCCGGCGCGGAGCAGCTCGCCGAGCTTCTCGGAGCGTGTGGGGAGGTCCTCGCGCTGGATGACGTCGAGGACGGCTTGTGCGGCGGCGATGGGTACCGAGCTGCCGCCGAAGGTGTTGAAGTAGGGAACCGTCGCGCCGAAGTGGCCGACGATGTCGCGGCGGCCTACCATGGCGGAGACCGGGATGCCGTTGCCCATCGGCTTGCCGAGGGTCACCAGGTCGGGCACGACCTGGTGCCGGGCGAATCCCCAGAACGACGAGCCGGTCCGGGCGAAGCCCGGCTGTACCTCGTCGGCGATGAACAGGGCTCCCGCCTCGTGGGTGGCGCGCACGGCGGGCCCCAGCACGGCGGGGTCGGACAGCACTCCGTCCGAGGCGAAGATCGTGTCGGCGAGGAACGCGGCCGGGCGGATGCCGCGGGCGCGCAGCCGGTCGAACGCGACGGTGATCTGCCCTGCGAACCACTCGCCGAGCTGCTCGCCCTCTCCCTGGCGGTAGGCGTCCGGTGCGGCGGCGAGTTCGGTAAAGGTCCCGAGGACGTAGTCCTTGCCCATCGCCGGGGAGACGTCCGCGACCAGGGACGTCGTGCCGTGGTAGGCCTCTGCCGTGACGACGATGCCGGTGCCGCCGGTGGCGTGTCGGGCGATGCGCAGGGCCAGGTCGTTGGACTCCGAGCCGCTGTTGGTGAACATCACGGTGTCGAGGTCGTGGGGGAAGGTGGCGAGCAGCTGCTCGGCGTAGTCGAGGACGCCGCGCTGCAGGTACCGCGAGTGGGTACTGAGGGTTCCCATCTGCCGGTGCACTGCCTCGACCACTGCGGGGTGGGCGTGGCCGATGCTGGCGACGTTGTTGTAGGCGTCGAGGTATTCGCGGCCCTCGGCGTCCCACACGCGGGTGCCGGCGCTGCGGACCAGGTGGACGGGGCGGCGGTAGAAGAGCCGGTAGCTGGGGCCGAGGACGCGCTGGCGGCGGGCGACCAGGGCATGGTCCTCGGGCGGGAGGTGATCGGCATCGGTGGTGGAGAAGCTGTTGCCGTCGAGGATCGTCGAGCGTGTCAACGCGCATGCCTTCCAAAGCTGGGGTGGGGGCTGTCCACGGGTGTGGAGGTGATGGTGGGTGTGGCGACGGCGGGGTCAGAGGGCGGCAAGCCACTGCGGCCACCGGGGGTCGGCCATGGCGGCGCGGGCCCGGGCGAGCTTCCAGGTGCCGTACTTGAAGTAGTCGAAGTCCCAGCTGTCGTTGAGCTGCTGGTTCACGCAGCCCCACAGGCCCCACTTCACATCGGCGAGTGCGGCACAGACCCGTACCCGTGAGACCACGTCCCAGGTAGCGGCTCCGTAGAACTCTTCGATGCAGGCCATGGAGCGTGGCTCGTCGTAGAAGAACTCCGCCAGCACCAGCGCCAGTTCGTAGGCGCGTTCGTTGTTAGCGGCGAACTCGAAGTCGATGAGCTTCATCGGCCCGTCGGGGGAGGTCAGGAAGTTGCCCGGCATGGGGTCGTTGTGACAAGGGACGAGGTCCAGTCCCGAGGCTTCGAGGGCCGCGCGGGCGGCCTGTGTCTCGCGCAGCAGCGCGGGAGCCGTCGAAGGCAGCACGACGCCGAGCTCGCGGACCTGCAGGAGATGCTCGTCGATCATGTCGAACAGCGTTTTGGTGACCGGGAGCGGACCGGTGCTGTGGAAGGTGCGGAAGAGGTTCAGGACGCCCTGGGTGATGTGCTCCTTCTTCATGTCGCCGTTGGTGCAGGCCCGGTACCCGTCGAGGAATTCGACGATCTCGATGCCGCTGTCGGGAAAGAAGGCGGCGATCCGCGGGCTGATGCCTGCCCCTGCGGCGCGTATCCCGGCGGTGTGGGCGTTGCCGCGGTCGATGAACGTCTCCGTGCCGGCCCCGGGGAGCTTGACGAAGTACTGCTGTTCCTCGTCGTCGAAGCGCACACGCCAGTTGCTGTTTTGTAGTCCTCCGAAGACTGGGCTGGTGGTGAAGTGGCGGTCGGCCCACCCGGGCACCGCGCGCACCGCGTCGTGCACGGCCTGGGCGGTGTCCGCCTCGGGCGCGGTGGATGTGGTGGCGTCCGGCGTCGAGGTGGCGGCGGTGGAGGCCTTCTGGTCGATGGTCATGCCCTGCCCCTCACAGGTTGCGCAGTCGGTCGTCGAGCTGCGAGGCGGTCAGGGCCCACCGGGCCCGCAGAAACTGCCAGTCGGAGAACTTGGAGTACTCGAAGGTGCCGGGGTCGACGCTGTCGACGTAGGCGCCGACAAGTCCCCAGCGCACGAGGTCTGCTGTGCCGTAGACGCGGGCGCGGTCGAACAGCTTCGCGTCCCACCTCCCCCAGGCGGACTCGAACAGCTCGCGTGCGTCGTCGTCGGAGGGGGCCAGTTCGGCGAGGGCGACCCCGATGTCCTGCAGCGGGTCCATGACCGCGGCAGTGTCCCAGTCGAGCAGGTACGGCCGGCCGCTTTCGTCGATCAGGACGTTGGAGACGTTGCCGTCGCCGTGGCAGAACTCGGTGTCGTATCCGGTCGCGGCGATCCGCTGCTCGGCGTCCGCCAGGACCCTGAGCATCCACGGAAGGTCTCGGGGCAGCACGGTGGCCTGCTGGGCGGTGAGCGCGCACAGGCTGCGGATGTCGTCGAACACCGATGCCCGCCGGGGGTCCGGGACGGCGAGGCGGTCCACCGTGCGGCGCAGCGCCAGGTAGCGGTGGACGAGGCCGGTCTCGAGAAAGTCGTGGAGCGTGGCGGTCTTGGCCCGGCCGGTGAGGTCTTCCAGCACCAGCGTGCGATCCGCCGGGGAGGCGTGGAGCACCTGGGGTCCGATGCCGGCCTCGCCGGCGGCGAGGGCTGCACCGAACACCGTGGGCAGGTGGACGTAGGCGGCCGTGGCCGGCCGCATGACCTTCACGAATGCGCCCTGTGCGGCGCCGCGGCTGGGCAGCACACGGTGCCGGTCGGAGTCCGCGCCCCACCAGCTGGGGCTGGCCATGGTGGGGGGCGCGGGCCGGATCAGCTCGGGGTCGACGGTCGTGGTCATGCTTCTCCTCGCATCTGTCGTCGGGTGGGCGCGGTATCAGGCCGCAGCGGCGGCGCGGCCGGCGCCCCGGGGGACGAGGGGCCAGTCGGGGGTGAAGCCGCGCTGTGCCTCCAGCCAGCGCGTCACAGCCAGGACGCGCTGGTCGGCGAAGCGCGGCCCGACGATTTGAACGCCGACGGGCAGGCCCTGGGACATGCCGAAGCACAGGGCCGCGGCGGGCTGGCCGGTCTGGTTGAACCAGCAGGTGTATTGGCAGTGGGCCAGCGGCCGCTCCGGGTCGAGGCCGACGCTGGCGGCCGGGAACGACACGACCGGCAGGACGGGGGCCAGGACGAGGTCGTAACCGCTCAGGTGCTGGGCGATGCGGTCACGGGATCGGCCCACCGCGGCAGCGGCCCGTTCCAGGTCGGTGGCCGAAAGCCCATCGGCCCGCTTCGACCAGGCGACCAGTTCCGGGAGCACCCGGGCGCGGCCGGCGTCGTCGAAGGCCTCCCACTCGGTGCGCGCGCGGACCTGGAACAGCGTGTCTAGGGCGGGGTAGGGGTCCTCGTCGAAGGGCGGCGGCACCGTCTGCACGCTCGCACCCGCCGCCGCTAGGGCCTCCGCGGCCCGCCGCACCACCGCCGCGACGTCGTCGGACGCCCGGTGGCCGTAACCCATGTCCAGCAGGACGCCGATCCGTGCGCCGCGCACGGCCGCGGCGGTGAGCAGGTCGGCGGCCGGGTCGAAGTCCTCACCCGGCAGGGACAGTTCGTCGCGGGTGTCGGGGCGCGCGATGACCGAGTACAGGTCCACGAGGTCACCTGCGGTCCGTGCCATCGGCCCGGCCGAGCGGACGGTGCTGGAGGGCAGATGCGGGATGCGTCCCTGGGTCGGCTTGAGCGCCACCAGGCCGCAGTGACCGGCCGGCAGCCGGACGGACCCGGCGATGTCGGAGCCGACCGCGGCCCAGCCGATGCCTGCGGCAAGGGATGCCCCCGCGCCCGCGCTCGACCCGCCGGGGCTGGCCGTCAGGTCCCAGGGGTTGCGCACGGTGCCGTACAGGGAGCTGACTCCGGAGGCCAGCATGCCGAAGTCCGGCATCGTGGTCTTTGCCACGATCAGGGCTCCGGCCTCCCTAAGCCGCGCCGCTGGAGGCGAGTCGACCGTGCAGTCGGGCAACTGGTCGTTGGGGGCGGCCCCGTGCCGCCACGGCATGCCTACCGCCCGCACGCTGTCCTTGACCGTCACCGGGACACCGTCCAAAACGGACAGCGGGGAGCCCTTCTCCCACCGGCGCCCCGCCTCCTCGGCCGCCTGCCTGGTCCGCTCCCGGTCGACGGCCACGACAGCGTTGATCTCGCCGTTGACGGCGTCGGTCTGGTCAAGTGCCGCTTCGAGAGCCTGCAGGGGCGTGATGTCGCCGCTGGCGAACCCTTGCCGGAGCTCAGCTGTGGTGTGGGAGAGGAGCCGGTGCATGAATCGACCTTCCGGCGGAGAGGTGGGGGAGAGACACCAAAAGGTTCATTGCAGACCATTACTGGTCCGATTGGTCTGCGTTTCTTCGATGTAAAAGGTCTGCTCACACCGTCGCCGGTGGCCCGTCGGCGAGGGAGGATCTCCCCCACAGCGAGCGGCCGACGAGAGGAAGAACCGTGACGTACGAAGAGGCCCACGAGGCGGTCATGCGGCTCGCCGAGGACCTCACTGCGCGATCGCAGGCGAAGCTGCCCTCCGAGCGGGAGCTGGCGGCCCGGCTGCAGATGTCACGCACCACGGTGCGCAAGGTGCTGGCCGACCTGGAAGAGCGCGGCATCGTCCGGCGGGTGCAGGGCCGCGCGGGCGGTGCCTTCCTCACCGGCGTGGACACCAGCGTGAAGGGGCCGGAGCAGGTCCACACCCAGGGCATCCGGCGCAAGGTCCATCGCAGCCTCAACCGGGTCAGCGGCGTCCCGGAGATGCTCAAGTCCCAGGGTTTCAGGTCCGGTACGCGGGTCATCGCCGCCGCGCTCGAGCCGCCGCTGCCCGAGGTCGCGGCCTTTCTCGGGCTGCGCCCCGGCGACCTGGCCGCATCCATCCTGCGGCTCCGCTTCGCCGACGGCGACAGCCTGTCGCTGGAGCGCATGTATGTCAGCTCCCTGCGCTTCCCCGCGCTGATCGAGAGCGACCTGCAAGGCTCGATGTACGAACTGTTCGAGGCGCGATTCGGCGCGAGTGTGGGGCGGGTGGAGGAGACGATCGAGGCCGCGCCCGCTCCGTCTCAGGTTGCCGGGCTGCTCGGCTGCTCCGAGGGGGATCCTCTGCTGAAGCTGACCCGGCGGGCCTACGACTTGGAGGGAGTCCCGCTGGAGTACTCCCTCGACCTTTTCCGCTCCGATAGGACCCGGCTGACCGTGCAGACCAGTAATCCGGCGCACCGGGTGCGCTCCGAGGCCACCGAGGTAACGAATGGGACCACCGAAGGACCATTTACGCGCCCGTAAAATACCGACCGCACCACCAGTAATGGTCTGCTCCCACTCTGAACGGCATCTCCAGGGAGTACCGACTGGCGTCGACGGCGGCCCCCCACGCCACTCCCTGGCAGGCATCCCTCTGCCACTCCAGGTGAGATCGACCGCGAGGTGGACCGTGAAAACCCTCATCAAAGGCCTGCCACAGGCAGCCATCCAGACGGCCTTCGGCGTCGTCTACGCCATCACATTGCTGATGGCTTTGTGCCCGCCGCTGTACCTGGCCGCCAGCGGCGTGCGCACCACCGTGCTCGGCATTCCCTTCAGCGTCTTCTACTGGATTGCCGACGCGGTGATCATCGGCTTGGCGCTGTGGGCCAAGTACGCCGTGGAGAACATCCGCGGTGAGCTCGACGAGGAGATCACCCCGGCGGCCTCCGCCGTCGTCGGCGCCACTGAGGGGAGCATCGCGTGATCACGACGCTCAGCATGCTGACGGTGTTCTACGGCATCGTCATCGGCATCCTCTACGCCACGCAGCAGTCCGAGAAGCCGACGTTCAACGAGTACGCGGTGGGCGGGCGCAGCTACGGCCCCTGGTACGTGGCCATGTCCTACGTCAACTCGTGGTGGCCGGGCGCGACGTTCATCGCGTTCTTCGGCCTGGCCGCCGGCGCCGGTGTCTTCGGCCTGTACGGGCTGGCCTACTCCATCCTCGGTGTCACCTTCATGTACCTGATGGCGACTAGGGCATGGCGGTGGGGCGTCAAGTACAACCTGCGCACCCAGCCGGATCTGCTCGGCATGCGCTACGGGTCGCCGGCCGTGAAGCTCATCGCCAGCGTGATCGGCGTCGTCTCGCTGTTCCCCTGGGTGGTCCTGGGCATGCAGGCCCTGGGCAGCCTCTTCGAGATCGCCAGCGGCGGCGCCTGGTCGCTGACCGCCTGTCTGGTCATCGGCCTGGCGGTCATCGTCATCCGCCAGTTCTGGACCGTGAAGATGGGCATGCGCGGCCTGATCATGACCGACATGTTCCAGGGCGTCGTGGCCTACGTCGTCTCCGCCATCGTCTGCGTGATCATGCTGACCGGCGTCGGCGGCTCCCCGATCAGCTTCTCCGACCTCGGGCGGGTCGGTGAGAGCGTGCTGACCCTGCCCGGCGACGGCGGCGCGTACGGGCCCTGGTACATCGCCAGCCTCATCTTCACCGGCGTCGTCGGCTCGCTGTGCTGGCCGACCAGCTTCCAGCGCATCTACACCGCCTCCAGCGTCCGCTCGGTCAAGGCCGGCACCGTTCGCACGATCCTCATCTCCGGCGCCTTCTACACCCTGCTCATGCTCGTCGGCATTGCCGCAACCCAGATTCCCGAAGTGGCCAAGGACCCGCAGAACGGCTGGTTCACCCTGCTCAACCAGTTCGGCGGCACCTGGATGCTTGGACTGGCGGTGGTCATCGTCTTCGCCGCGTCGATGGGCCACATCGACGGCGCGGTGCAGGTGTGCGGCCTGCAGATCGCCAACGACATCATCAACAGCGGAAAGCGGAAGTTCACCGACACCCAGCTGACCGCGATCGCGAAGACCAGCATGGGCATCTTCATGGCCCTGGCCGCGCTGGTCGCCTACCTCACCTTCCACATGAGCCGGCTCCAGCTCCTCGCACAGATCTCCTACCAGGGCATTGTCCAGCTCGGCGTGCCGCTGTTCCTGGCCATCTTCTGGCGCGGGGGCAACAAGTGGGGAGCCGTCTCCGGCATGGTGTCCGGCTTCACCGTCGCCGGAGTCCTGACGATGATCTACCCCGACGACATCCGCGTCCTGGGCAGCATCACCGGCGGGATCATCGGCTTCGCCGTCAACCTCGCCGTCTTCCTCATCGTCTCGGCCATCACCGGCCAGTCCGCCGAGGAGCGCCACCGCGTGGCCCAGCTGTTCGAGGCCGCCAAGCGGTCCGTCCCGCAGGCCAGCCAGCCGCAGCCGAGTTCGTCTGCCCTCGTTCCCGAGGCGGACCCTGCTGCCTGATGCTGTTAAAGGCAGCTGCAGCCACTTGTGGTGTTACCTGACAACACCGTTGGCCACGAATCAGGGCCCACGGACGTTGACGCGCCGGCGGGCGAGCGAGCACGGACTGGACGTGCTTCTCGCCCGTCGGCGCGTCTGCGGTCGTAGAACTTCCGCGAGTTGGGGTCGTAGCGGACGCTGACCGGTACGGAGGGGCAGAATGACCCGCTGGAGCCTACGGTTGGCCGAGGGGCATGGCCACGGCGTCCTGCAGCTGGTGCGGCCCACTTTCACCACATGAGAGAACTCCGTGCCCTTGGCCGCGAACACCTCTGTGAGCGGGCCGAGTTCGTCCAGCAGCCCGCCCAGGACAGTGCTGACGGCGAGCGGGAGTGCGAGATGCGTGGCCGCTTCGAGTTCACGGCCGGTGTCTCAGTTGGTGACGGCGAGGGCGTCTATCTCGATCAGCAGCCCTTCCGGCAGGCCGACGTAGACGGTGGCGCGGGCGTGACGCTCGTACAGGCCGGCGAAGTACGCGTTGTAGATCTCGTTGAACTCGGCGCTGTGGGCGCCGTCGGTGAGGTAAACGCGCATCATCAGCACGTCCTCCCACGTTGCGCCGCCGGTTTCCAGGACGGCCTTGGCGTTGGCGAGGGTCTGCAGTGTCTGTTCTCGCAGGGCAGGGCCTGCGAGCGTATGGGCGGGGGCAACGTCCGTGTGTCCGTTGCTGTGGTGTCGAGGATGCTGCCGGCAGTGCGGTCAGCGCTCGAAAATCCGTGGCGTGCGGCGCGGGCGGGTGGCGTCAGGGCGGCGGGCCACGATGAACACGCCTGCCGGGAGCGGGAAGGCGTGCTGTGGTTCTGGCTGGTCGGCAGGTGATGTGCCGCGTCGCGGCGGTACTGGCCGCTGGGGCGTTGGTTGCGCTGAAGGGGAGCAGCAGTGCGGGTGCCGCTGTCGGCCATGGCTTCGCCGCGATGGCAGGGAGCCCGGTGACCGGGGGTGGTGACCCCGTTCGGGTCCGGGGTTGTCTGCAGGGCGGCGGCCAGGCAGAGGTGTTACGAGGGAGTGGCCCTCTCGATCTGGTGGGCCAGCCGCAGGCGGCTGACTGGGTAGGGAGAGATCCAGCGGGCAGATGCCGACTGCCCGTGGCTGAGGTCCGGCGCCTTTACAGGACCTTCGACAGGAACGTGCGGGTGCGTTCGTGTTGCGGGTGGGCGAGCACCTCGCGGGGGTGCCCTGTTTCCACGACAAGGCCGTTGTCCATGAACACCAGGTCGTCTCCGACTTCGCGGGCGAAGCCCAGCTCGTGGGTCACCACGATCATGGTCATACCGGAGAGGGCCAGGTCTTTCATGACGGCCAGGACGTCGCCGACGAGTTCCGGGTCGAGTGCGGAGGTGGGCTCGTCGAACAGCATGAGTTGCGGTTTCATCGCGCATGCCCGGGCGATGGCGACGCGCTGTTGCTGGCCGCCGGACAGCTCGGCCGGGTAGGCCGATGCCTTGTCGGACAGGCCGACGCTCTCCAGGAGCTGCAGTGCGTGTTCGATGGCGGCCTGGCGTTTCTCCTTTTGCACCTTGATGGGTGCTTCGATGATGTTCTCCAGCACCGTCTTGTGGGGGAACAGGTTGAAGTGCTGGAAGACCATGCCGATCCGGCGTCGTTGCGCGGCGAGTTGCTTGTCGCGCAGTTCGCGCAGTCGTCCGTTGTCTTCGCGGTAGCCGATGAGTTCGCCGCCGACGCGGATCTTGCCGCCGTCGATCGGCTCCAGGTGGTTGATGCAGGACAGGAGTGTGCTCTTGCCGGAGCCGGAGGGGCCGATGACGCACATGACCGATCCGGCGTTGACGTCGAGGTCGATGCCGCGCAGCACCTCGTGATGGCCGTAGTGCTTGCGCACTCCTCGGATCTGGACCAGGGGGTCGGTTGTGGTGGTCTCAGGCATGGCGGTACCTCCGCTCGAGGAAGTGCTGTCCGACCGAGAGCACGGAGACCACGGCCAGGTACCACACGGACGCGACGATGAGCAGTGGGATGGTTTCGTAGGTGCGTGAGTAGATCAGCTGGGCGGAGTACAGCAGTTCCGACAGTGCGATCACGCTGACCAGTGAGGTGCCCTTGGTTGTGGAGATCACCTCGTTGCCGAGCGGCGGGATGATGATCTTCATTGCCTGTGGCAGCACGATCCGCTGGAAGGTCAGCCGGTGGGACATGCCCAGGGCGAGGGCGGCGCGGGTCTGGCCCTTCGGCACCGCCAGGATGCCGGCCCGGATGACCTCACCGGTGTATGCGGCCTGGCTGAGCCCGAGTCCGGCGAGCGCGGCGGTCATGGGTGTGATCAGGGTGTTGGTGCTTCCGGAGATGAGTTCCGGCCCGAAGGGGACGCCCAACGACAGGTGCGAGTACAGCGCGCCGAAGTTGTACCAGAAGATCAGCTGGACCAGGACCGGGACGCTTCTGAAGAACCAGATGTAGGCCCAGCTGACCCAGGAGAGCAGGAGGTTGCCCGACAGCCGCATCAGCGCGAGGACCGTGCCCAGGACCAGGCCGATCACCATGGTGATGACCGTCAGCAGGACGGTCAGGCCGAGGCCGGAGAGGATGTCGGAGTTGAACAGGTAGTGCCCGACGACGTTCCACTGGAACGCCTTGTTGGTGACCAGGCCGTGGACCAGCATGGCGGCGAGCACCAGCACGATCACGGTCGCGGCCCAGTTCAGCGGGTGCCGGACGGGAACGATGGGTTCGTCGTCGTCCGAGCTCTTGCGCCTCCCCTCGATCACGGAAGGGAGTTTGGCATGGGTGCTCATGACTCAGTTCGCCGCCACGGTCGGGTTCACTACGGCTTTGTCGATGGCCATCTCGCTCAGGCCCCACTTCTTCATGATCTTCGTGTAGGTGCCGTCGTCCATGAGGTGCTGGACGGCGGCCTGCATGGCCTGGGCCATTCCCGAGTTCTTCGTCATCGCGGTGCCCAGAGGGTTCGGCTTGAGATAGCTGCCCACGGTCTTGGCGCGTGAGTTGCTGGTCTTGACGAAGTAGCCGACGGCAGTCGCTCCTGACCAGTACAGGTCACTGCGTCCGCTGGTCAGGCTCAGCGCGGCCTGGGCGTCGTCGTTGAACACCCCGATCTTGATGGACTTCTTTCCGTCCTTGACGCACTTGGGGTTCTGCGCCTTGGCGAATTCGTACTGGCGCGCACCGCGGACGACGGCGACGGTGCGTCCGCAGAGGTTGTCCAGGCTCGTGACCTTGATGTCGGAGTCCGACCGTGCCGCGAACAGCTGGTTGGACTGCAGGGTGGCGACGAAGTCGACGACCTTCTCCCGCTCGCTGGTGACGCCGAACTGCCCGATCGCGGCGTCGAAGCGGTGCGCCTGCAGGCCGGGGATGAGGGAGTCGAACGAGTTCGGCACGAACTTCACGTTCAGGCCCATGGTCTGGGCGGCCGCGCGCACCACGTCGACTTCCCAGCCGACGATCTTGTTGTTCTTGTCCTGGAACTCGTCGGGGGGCGAGCCCAGGGCGACGCCCACCCGCAGGACTCCCGCCTTGGTGACCGAGGCCGGAACGAGCTTGGCCGCCGCCTGGTCCTTCTGCGCGGTGATGGAGGTGTTGTTCGCCGCCGTAGACGTGTCGCCGTCGCCTGAGCCGCTGGAGCATCCGGCGACGGCGAGGGTACAGCCGAGCGAGATGGCGATTGCTGATCTGCGTGTCTTCATGGGTGCTCTCCCTTAGGACTGCTGGGTTGCCTGGAATCGGTCGGGGGACAGGAACGAGATGTCGTGCTTCGTGTGGCCGTCGACGGCGAGTTCTGCGGCGATCTCGCCGAAGACGGGGGCCAGTTTGAAACCGTGACCGGAGAACGCCGCGGCGACGGTGACCGGGCTGTCCGGGCGGAGGGGGCCGAGGAGAGCGTGCTCGTCCGGGCTGTAGAGGTCGCTGTAGGTGCCGACCCGGATGGGGGTGTCCTGGAGCCCCGGCAGGACGGCCCGGACCCCTGCGGCGGCGTGCTCGACGATGTCGCGGCCGACCGTACGCGGCAGGTCGTCCGGGTCGTCCAGGTCGGTGAAGGCCGGTCCGCGGGCGATGACCTTCACCGACACGCCGTCGACGCAGGGGAAGCAGGAGAAGGTGGGGGTGCCGACCCGGATGGCCACCGGCGTGCCGTTCAGGTCGAAGGCGCGCGGATCGCGCCGGGGGAACCAGGTCGCCACGAACTGCTTGGGCGCCAGCTGGAAGCCGGCGAACAGCTTCAGGCGGTTCGCCCACGGTCCCGGGCACACGATGACGCGGTCGAACGTGTCCTGGCCGTGCTCGGTGACGACCACCGCGCGGTCCCCGTCCTCCTGCACGTCCAGCACCGCGGTGTTGGCGCGGACCTGCGCTCCGGCGGCCTGGGCCAGCCCGACGGCCGCAACGACGCTCGCCTCCGGCCGGATCAGGCCGCCGAGCGGGTCGAACAGCAGGGACTCGCCGGGGCGAAGCGGGTGCTCGGGAACCCGAATGCGGGCCGCCGGCGCGTCCAGTTCTTCGAGCGTCAGCCCGTGGGCCGCCGCTGCGTCGCGCACCGACTGCAGCGCCGGATGGTCGCTGGGGCCCACGGTGGCGCATCCGACCGGGTAGAACAGCTGCTGGCCGGCTGCGGCCTGGAGGCTGCGCCATCTGTCGAGGGATTCCAGCAGGAGCGGCACGTAGTCGGCCTGTTCCTCGTAGGCGACACGGAAGATCCGGCTTTCCCCGCCCGCCGCGCCGCGGTCGTGCCCGGGTGTGAACGCGTCGTAGCCGATCGCTTCCACCCCGCTGCGGGCCAGGTGCAGCAAGGCCATTGCGCCGATCGTGCCGACACCGACCACGGCCACTTTCATTCGGCTCCCGGCCATCCGTTCGCTTCCCTTCCCTTTACGCGCCGACACTGTGTTGTCGTCGAGATTGCAGGGAATGTAGGCTGTGCTACGAAAAGGAGTCAATACCTGTCGTGAAAACTACAAGACTGCCGAATGCTCCGCTGCACGAGCGCGTCGTGGCGTTCGACGAGGAACTGTCGCCCAGCGAGCGGAAGGTGGCCCGGTACCTTGCGGACCACCCCAACGAGATCCCGTCGTCGACCGCCGCCGACCTGGGCCTGCGCATCGGGACCAGCGACGCGACCGTAGTGCGCACGGTGAAGGCACTCGGCTACTCAGGGCTGCCGGAACTCAAGCGAGTCCTGCTCAAGGCGATGGCAGATCGGCGCGACCCGGCCCGGATGCTCGCGCAGTCGATCGAGCAGCTCGGCACCGATGCCGGCATCGCCGATCAGGTGCTGCTCGCCACCGGCAACCTCATGCAGGAGGCGCGCCACCTCGTCGACCCCGACACCTGGCGTACCGCCGTCGACCTCATCGACGCAGCCGACGAGGTGCTGGCCTACGGGATCGAGGAAGCCGGATGCGTCGCGGAGTACTTCGCCATAGAACTACGCCGGTGCGGTGTACCCGCCCGCAGCCTGACCCAGACCGGACTCAGCGTCACCGGCGGACTGCTGCCCCTGTCCAGCAACGACGTCGTCCTCGTCGTCGCCCCGCTACGCCACTTTCGGGAGATCGACGTCGTCATCGACCACGCCCGCGCCGTGGGGGCACGGGTGCTGTTCATGAGCGAAGCCCTGGGCATGTCCGTGCGCGACCGGGTGGACGTGGTCCTGCAGACACCGCAGACGAGCTTCGGCCCGGCAAGCCCGGTGATTATCGCGATGACCCTCGCCCGGGCTCTCACCCTGGAGATCGCCGCCCGTCATCCCGACCGCGCGGTCGCAACCGAGCAACTGGTCAACGAGCTTCGCTACAAGGCCGTCGGAACAGACCTGGACGTCGACCCCCTGCCCTCGCTGCCCACCGATGCCGAGCCACCGGAGGGGGCTGAGTGAGCGGGCGCTGCCTGATGCCCGGCTCCGCCCGGCCCTCGACGGTGACGGCTCAATCCAGGTTGCCTCGGCTCCCCCACGGCACTCCTTCGCCCTTGAACGCCGAGGGCTTGTCCGGCGGATTCGCCCTCATCTGGTAGCGCAGGCTCCCCGGATGCGATGACCTCACGCCGGGGATGCGGCTTGTGAGAGACCGTGAGTCTGGTCGGGGTGGTCGTGGATCCAGGACAGGCCGCCCAGGTCGAGGCGTTGGCGGGTGCGGGTGACAGCTACGTAGGCCAGGCGGGCTTCGGCGTCGTCGATGGGGTCGGGTGATGCCGAGGGGCCTGTCTGCTCGTCAGGAGTGTTGTCCTTGGGACGGGCGAAGTCGTCTGCGATGAGTACGCGGGGCCATTCGCGTCCCTTCGCCTTGTGGGCAGTGGAGACGGTGACCTGGGCGTGCGGCTCGGGGGCGAGGTGGGCGACGGCGGCGAGGATGGCCTCGGTGCCGTGGGTGTCGACGAGGTTGACCAGGGGCTGCAGGTCGCGGCCGGCCGGGTCGTGGGCGGCGTAGTCCTGCAGGTCGCCCCATGAGGGGAAGAGGATGAGTTCGGGGTGGTGGGTGCGGCGGCCGTCCTTCAGGTCGCGGGCCGCGAGGGCCAGAGCTTGCAGGCTGTCCCCTCCCCCGGTCAGGGCGACCCGGTAGCCGGCCGACATGAGGGTCATGACCTGGGCCATGGCGCCGACGTTGGTGCGGCACAGTACAGCGTCCGGCTGGGTGACGGGGCCGAGTTCGGTGGGCACGGCGGGGGTGCCGGTGAGGCGGATCGGGGCGTCGGCGAGGTGCAGCCAGCGGTTGGCCTCCCGAGCGAGGTCGGGGCCGAAGCGGAAGGACTGGGACAAGGTCAGGTGGGTGCCGTCGAAGCCGGTCATGATGTCTTTGGCGCCGCGCCAGTGGTAGATGGCCTGGGCGGAGTCGCCGACCATGACGAGCTGGGCGTGGTCGCGCTGGTTGAGGAAGATCTGTTCGACGGCGGGGTTGGTGTCCTGGGCCTCGTCCAGCAGCAGGAAGTCGGCCTGGATGCGCGGCCGGGTGAGGGCCCAGATCTTGAGGTAGTGGTCGTGGTCGAAGCGGACGGCGCCGTCGTCCGGGTGCTGCAGGTCGGCCCATGCTTTGCGGGCGAACGGCACGAGGTGGGCGGCGAGTTGGGCGTGGAGGTCGGGGTCTTCCAGGCCGCGCAGGCGGGGTACGTGGTGGCGGGTGATGGCCTCGTCGGCGGTGTGGCAGAAGCGGGTGACGGTACGCAGGGCGGCGTTGGACAGGGCGCGTTGGGAGATCTCGCGGTCGCCGATGCGGACGGCTTTGGTCAGGCCGAGGGCTTGTCCGGTCTGCCAGGCCGGGCGGCGGGGTGCGTTCAGGCGGTGGGTGTAGCGGTGGCCGACGGCGGCGTAGGCGAGGGCGTGGGCGGTCTTGCACTGCACGGTGCTGGGGAAGCGGGTGCGTGCGTCCTGGGCGATGGCGCGGTTGTAGGCGAAGTAGCGGCCGCGGCGGGTGGTGGCGTGGGCGAGGAGGGCGAGGGTGGTGGTCTTGCCGGTGCCGGCGCCGGCCTGCAGGGCGAGGTGGTGGCCGGCGTGGAAGGCGTCGGCGGCTGCCGTCTGTTCGTCGGTGGGGTTCACGGGGTGGGCCTCTCGGGGAGCCTGGTGAGTGCGTGCCCGACGGCGGCGAGCAGGTAGGCGGGGGTGGTGTGGGCCAGCAGTTGGCGCACCGCGCGGTCGAGGCGGTCGGTCTCCTGGTCGGCGTGTTGGGCCAGGGCCCGATGGACGGCCAGTTCCAGGAAGCGCTCGGGGGTCTGCTGGGCGCGGCGGGCGTCGGCGGTGAGGGCGGCGTGCGCGGCGGGCGGGAGGGCGACGTTGAGCAGCACGCTGTGGCTGGCGTCCGGGTAGTGGGTGGTGATCACGTCGATGGGCAGCCGGGTGCCGAGGCGGTGGCGCAGTCGGTGGGCGGCACGCTGGGGTGTCTTGGCGGCGACGAGGGCCATCAGGCGGGTGGCGTC
>Ga0307518_10000640_pt1 | contig 26295 bp, 24 predicted proteins | sample 25_EM_MG_FD_203889 | JGI IMG/M metagenome (GOLD analysis project Ga0307518, IMG submission 203889) | Populus trichocarpa ectomycorrhiza microbial communities from riparian zone in the Pacific Northwest, United States - 25_EM | ecosystem: Host-associated > Plants > Roots > Unclassified | place... | reverse complement strand
CGCCGCGGCGCTCATGAAGGCCCACGCCGGGATCGGCGACGGCCGCGGCGCGCTCGGTAAGGTCCTCGCGCACGTGTCGGTCGCGGGGCACGGGGCGATCAGCAGGCTCCTGCTCGGCAAGACCAACGCCGACTTTCTCGAACTGCCCGACGATCCGATCGCCCAGGCGGCCGTGGTCGCGGTGGCCGGGGTCAACTTCGCCGCCGAGACGGTCCGGCGGGTGGTACCCGGCGCGACGGCGCTTCAGGAGCTGATCGGAGCGGCCGGTCGTCGTCACTACCTGCGGCAGGTCACCAAGGTGTTCGGGCTCGACCCGACCTACGGCAGGCACATGAAGGCCGCTTGACTACGCTGATCGCGTGCTCCTCAGCGACCGTGACCTCCGTAAAGAGCTCGACGCCGGCCGTCTCGGCGTCGACCCGTTCGACCCGACGATGGTCCAGCCGTCGAGCATCGACGTGCGACTCGACCGCTTCTTCCGCGTGTTCGACAACAGCAAGTACACGCATATCGACCCGCAGCTGCAGCAGGACGAGCTGACGTCGCTGGTCGAGAAGGAGGGCGAAGACCCCTTCGTCCTCCACCCGGGTGAGTTCGTCCTCGGCTCCACCTACGAGACCGTCACGCTCGCCGACGACCTCGCCGGCCGCCTGGAGGGCAAGTCCTCCCTCGGCCGCCTCGGGCTGCTGACGCACTCCACCGCGGGCTTCATCGACCCCGGCTTCTCGGGCCACATCACCCTCGAGCTGTCGAACGTGGCGAACCTGCCGATCACGCTCTGGCCGGGCATGAAGATCGGCCAGCTCTGCATCTTCCGCCTGTCCAGCGCGGCGGAGTTCCCGTACGGCTCGAACGAGGCCGGTTCGCGCTACCAGGGGCAGCGGGGCCCGACCCCGAGCCGCGCGTACAAGAACTTCCACCGCGTGGACACCTGGAGGTGAAGTCTCCGTCGGGCGCTGAGCGCCCTTGGGGAGACAGGCTTCACCCGACCGGGGCTTCCCAGTCGATCCGGTGCCGCCACATGAAGGCGTTCGGATCCTCCGTCGGCGGGTTCTTGAACGCCCGCGTGAGGAAGAAGTCCCGGATCACCCGTCCGACGGGCCCGACCGCCTTGTCGTCGCCGTTGCGCTTGCCGCGTTCGACGACGGCCTCGACGCGCTCGCGCCGCAGTCCTTCGTAGACGGCGAGCGCCTTCGGGATCGAGGGCACGTCACGCAGGCATCGCGCCAGCGTGACGGCGTCCTCGATGGCCATCGCGGCGCCTTGCCCGGCCGCGGGTGAGGTCGCGTGCGCGGCGTCGCCGATGATGACCATCCGGTCCGTCCGCCACGTCGGCACGCTCGGGAAGTCGTACGTCGCCCACGGCCGGTAGATCTCGCGCGTCGCGCGCACGATCTCGACGGCCGGGGTGCGGTCCACCGCCAGCTGCCGGATCAGGTCCTCTCGCCAGGTGGCGGTCACGGTGAGGTCGCCCGGAGACGGCTCACGCTTCTGGGGGACGTTCGCGAACCACCAGACGCCACCGTCCGGGTGGACGACGTGGGCGAAGAACAGCCGCTTGCCGAACGTCATGTGCATGACGCCGGGTTCGTCGTCCAGCCGCGGGCCATCGGCCAGTCCGCCCGTGTTCAGCAGGGGCACGTAGCGCGGTGACGGCGCCCGCGGGTCGATGATCGTCCGCACTCGCGAACGGAGCCCGTCCGCGCCGATCAGCAGGTCGCCTTCGGCCGACGAGCCGTCTTCGAAGGTCGCGAGGACGCCGTCGCCGGTCTCGCGCGCGTCGGCCAAACGCTTGCCGTAGCGGATCTCGATGCCGCGTCTGACGGCTTCGTCGCGTAGGGCGATGTGCAGCTCGGAACGCAGCACCGTCTGGCTCACGGTGCCGTCTTCGAGCTCTCCGCCGAGGGCGAAGTCCGCCAGCTCACGCCCGTTCCCCAAGTGCATCCTGATCCGTGGCGTGTCGAATCCCAGGCCCTTGACCAGGCTTTTCAGGCCCAGCGGCGCCAGCGCGTCGAGTCCGTTCACCGCCAGGGTCAGGAACGCGCCGACCCCTTCCGCGGTCCGGTCGTACGCCTCGTGGATCACCGGCTCGTGACCCGTCTCGTGCAGTGCGATCGCCGTGATCGTGCCCGCGATACCCCCGCCGGCGATCAGTGCCTTCGCCATGTCGTTCACCCCATCGAATCTCTTAGAAACTAATTCGTTCTATCGAACTAAAGACTCCGCTAGGCTGGTCGATGTGTCAAGCGAGCGAGCGGAACTGGTCGAGCGGATCCTCAGCGGGTCGCGCGCGCTGTCGACGGAGACGGTCATGTTCCACACGGCCATCGCCGAGCAGAGCGGGCTTTCGGCCGTCGAAAGCAAGGTCACCGACTACCTCGCCCGCTTCGGGCCACAGACGCCGAAGGCCCTTTCGCAGCTCTCGGGGCTCGCGCCGGCGTCGATCACCGCGCTCATCGACAGGCTCGAAGGCAAGGGGATCGTCGCCCGCAAGCCGCATCCCGAAGACCGGCGGAAGGTCCTCATCGAGATCGACGCGGCGAAGATGGCCTCCGCCGCGCCTCTGTGGGATCACCTGGTGAAGTCGGTCCGCGAGGCCTGCGAGAACTACACGGACGGTGAGCTGGAGACCGTGATCCGGTTCCTCGCCGACGCGACGGCGATCACGCACGAGTCCACGGGCCGCCTCAGCCGCTGACCGGTATTACTACTTTCGGGGGTATTGCCGTAACCAGTTCGTGATAGTTTTCGGCCCCGTGTCCCCCAATAGAACGCGAAGCCGGTTACTGCTTGTCACGCTCAGTGTCCTGCTGGGCGGGGTGATCGCCAGTGCGAGCTACCTGATGGTGACCGACCGGTTCCAGGGCACCGCGCTGAGCAATCTCTCACTCAGCGTCCCCGACACCAAGGGCAGACCCGGCGACGCCCTCGCGAAGCCGCCCGCCTACTTCGGCCAGACGTCCTCCCCGGCGCCGGAGGGTTCCGCGCCCGGCGCGGCCGCTCCGACGTCGTCTTCGGCGGCCCCCACGTCTTCCTCCGCCGCGCCCAGCTCGTCTTCCGCCGCGGCCGAGCCGCCCGCGCAGCCTTCCGAGGCGCCCAAGCCCACGCCGAGCAAGGCGCCGGAACCGCCCCGCTCGCAGGACAGCTCGCTCGCCGGGCAGGTCATCGACCTCGTCAACGCCGAGCGCGCCGACGCGGGCTGTTCGCCGGTGAGCAACGAGTCGCATCTCGCCGCCGCCGCGCAGGGTCACAGCGACGACATGTCCGCGCGGAACTACTTCTCGCACACCACGCCGGAAGGCGTCACGTTCGACCAGCGCATCCGCGCCGCCGGCTACGACAGGCCCGGCGCCGAGAACATCGCCAAGGGCCAGTCGAACGCCGCCAAGGTGATGGACGCCTGGATGAACTCCGATGGCCACCGCGCGAACATCCTGAACTGCAAGCTGAAGAAGATCGGCGTCGGCGTCAACACCAAGGGCATGTACTGGACGCAGAACTTCGGCTACTGATCCTTGGCCCAGCGTTCGGCGATGTCGCCGTAGCGGGCCAGCACGGTCGCGCGCAGCTCGGCATCCGTGCGCGGGACGGGTTCGATGAACACCTCGGTGACGTCGCCGAAGGTCTGGGTCAGCTCGGCCGCCATCCGGACGCAGGCGCGTTCGACGTCCCCGGCGCCGAGCGCGTCGTCGAAGTCGACGCGGGCGCAGACGAGCACCTGATCGGTGCCCATCAGCATGGTCTGCAGGTCGACGACGGCCTCGATCTCCGGCGCGTTCCGCAGGTGGTCGCGTACGCCGCGCACCAGCCTGGGATCCGCCTGCCTGCCGATCAGCAGGCCGCGGTTGGTCCGCCCGAGCACGTAGGCGACCAGTGCCAGCAGGATTCCGATCGCGATCGACGCCGCGCCGTCCCAGACATGCGAGCCGGTGAGCTGGTGCAGCCCGATCCCGGCGAACGCGAGCAGCAGGCCGACCAGTGCGGCCGAGTCTTCGAACAGGACGGTCTTCGGCGCCGGGTCGTCGATCATCCGCAGATAGACCGACACCTTCTGGCCCGAGGCGGCGGCGTCGCGGCGCACCTGCCGCACGGCCTGGAACCACGAGACGGACTCGAGGGCGAAAGCGATCGCGAGGACGATGTAGCCGACGATCGGATCGGTCTGCTCGGTCTCCTCACCGAAGACCGTCGAGAAGCCTTCGTAGAGCGCGAACATCGCGCCGGAGGCGAAGATCGACACCGCCGCGAGCAGCGACCAGAAGTACCGCTCCTTGCCGTAACCGAAAGGATGAACGCGGTCGGCGGGGCGGTCCGACCGTTTCAGCGCGGTCAGCAGGAGAACCTCGGTGATCGTGTCGGCCACCGAGTGCGCGGCTTCCGAGAGCATCGCGCCGGAGCCGGTGATGATCCCGGCGATCAGTTTCAGCACGGCGATGGCGAGGTTGACCCCACCCGCCAGCACCACGGTCAGGGTGCTTTCGCCACCGGATTCTTCACTCACCTCGCGTAGCGTAGTGCGAGTGCGCCGATCTCACAGGCGACGCAATCCCTGCAGGACGCGTTCCATCAAGGCGAGTGCCGGATGACCGTCGAATTCAGCCTGCGTTTCATGAACGGTGACCAAACCGAGTTCGGCCATGTCACCCAAAAGGACCTTTGCAACGCCGAGTGGAACGCATAAGGACGCGGCGACTTCGGCGACGGAAGTAGGACGACGGCACAGTGTTCTCACGGAATGGAATTCGACGCTGAATCCCGGCGCGTTCCACGGCGCGTCGTGCCGGACGGAAATCATCGCTTCGATCGCGAAGTTCCGCTTGGACTGGGTGCGTCCGCCCGTGCGGACGTACGGGCGGACGCGCGTGCGTTTCCGTTCCTGTCGCGGCGGCCGCCGGGCGGCCGGGATGCTGGGGATGGTCGCTTCCTGAGCCATCCTGGCGAAGGCCGCGGACGAGGGGACCCTGGCGGGCGGGCGAACGGTCGGCGATCCCGGTGTGGCGAGCCGGTGCTCCCTGACCGAGCGGAGTTCGTGACGGTTGCCCATTGATTCCTCGCCCCTTTTTTCCGGATCCGCTGCAGCCTATCGCCACGGTGTACCGCCGAACGGGTAATGGAACGAAATAACCGCACCGGGGATAAAACAAGAGGGGACATTCTCTCGCATTATGTGCGAGAAAATGTCCCCTCCGGGTGTGACGTTCTACTTGTCTTCCTCGGGCAGCGGGGTTCCGGTGGCCGTTTCGTCGGTCGGCGTGTCGGCCTTTCCGTCGAGTTCGGCGTCCGAGACCGCGTCCAAAGAGGGCGCGCCGGCCGGGACCAGTTGCGGCTCCGGCTTCCGCTTGACGGCCGTCAGCAGCAGCTGGGCGACGTCGACGATCTCGACCTTCTCGCTCGCCTGACCGTCGCTCTGACGCGCGGTGAGGCCGTCGTTGAGCATCACCTTGCAGAACGGGCAGCCGGTCGCGATCTTCGACGGTGCGGTGCCGAGCGCTTCGTCCACGCGCTCGACGTTGATCCGCTTGCCGATCTTCTCTTCCATCCACATCCGCGCGCCACCGGCGCCGCAGCACATCGAGCGGTCGCCGTGCCGCGGCATCTCGCGCAGCGTCGCGCCGGTGGCCCCGACGAGCTCGCGGGGAGCGTCGTAGACCTTGTTGTGGCGGCCCAGGTAGCACGGGTCGTGGTATGTGACGTCCTCGGCGACCGGGGCCACCGGGGTCAGGTGCTTCTCCCGCACCAGGCGGTTGAGCAGCTGCGTGTGGTGCACGACGTCGAACTGGCCACCGAGCTCCGGGTACTCGTTCGCGAGGGTGTTGAAGCAGTGGGCACAGGTGACGACCACCTTGCGCGCCTTGCGTTCGCGGCCCTCGAACACCGAGTTCAGGATCTCGACGTTCTGCTGCGCCAGCATCTGGAACAGGAACTCGTTGCCCGCGCGCCGGGCCGGGTCACCGGTGCAGGACTCCTCCGAGCCGAGCACGGTGTACTTGACGCCGGCGATGTGCAGCAGCTCCGCGACGGCCCGTGTGGTCTTCTTCGCGCGGTCCTCGAACGCGCCGGCACAGCCGACCCAGAACAGGTACTCGGTGTCGCCGAGGTCGCCGTCGAACACCGGCACCTCGAAGTCCAGGTCCTCGGTCCAGGCGAGCCGGTCCTTGGCGTTCTGGCCCCACGGGTTGCCCTTGTTCTCCAGGTTCTTGAACATCCCGTTGAGCTCGCTGGGGAACGCGGACTCGATCATCACCTGGTAGCGGCGCATGTCGACGATGTGGTCGACGTGCTCGATGTCCACCGGGCACTGCTCGACGCACGCGCCGCAGGAGGTGCAGGACCACAGCACCTCGGGGTCGATGACGCCGCCGTCGTCGCCGACGAGCGCCTTCTGCGACTCCGCGATCGCGAGGACGTCGATGCCCGCGTACATGTTGTCGCCGGACAAGCCGACTTCGTCGCCGGCCATGTCGCGCTTGCCGCCCGCGAGCAGGTACGGCGCCTTCGCGTAGGCGTGGTCGCGAAGCTGCGTGATGAGCAGCTTCGGCGAAAGCGGCTTGCCGGTGTTCCACGCGGGGCACTGCGACTGGCAGCGGCCGCATTCGGTGCAGGTGGAGAAGTCCAGCCAGCCCTTCCAGCTGAAGTCCTCGATCTTGCCGACGCCGAAGGTGTCCTCGTCCGGGTCCGCCTCTTCGAGGTCGAGCACCTTGCCGTTGCTCATCATCGGCTTGAGCGCGCCCAGCGCGACGCCGCCGTCGGCCTCGCGCTTGAAGTAGATGTTGAAGAACGCGCTGAACCGGTGCCAGGCGATACCCATGGTCATCGTGCGCGCGATGACGATCAGCCAGATGGTGGCGCTCATCAGCTTGACGAAGGCGAACACCGAGACCAGGTCCGGGCTGGCGGGCAGCAGTTCACCGATCGGGTGCGAGACGAACGCGGCCCAGACCGGGGTTTCGTGCACGTTCAGCGCGGACTTCGCGGCGCGGACACCGATGATGCCGATGCCCTCGATGAGCACGACGGCCTCGATGAAGTACGCCCACTTGAAGTTGGAGCCCTGGAAGCGGGACTGCCGGTCGGCGCGCCGCGGGTGGTTCTTCTGCCGGATCCAGATCAGCACCAAGATGCCGACGATGGTGCCGACCCCCAGCAGCTCCATGAGCAGCTGGAACAGCGACCAGTCGTCGAGGATGGGCCAGCCCCACGTCGGGACGAAGACCTCGCCGTACGCCTCGAAGAGTGCGAGCGACCCGATCAGGAAGCCCCACATGACCAGCCAGTGCGCCGGACCGACGCTCTTGACCTTGTTCATCCTGGTGTGCGCGGCGAATTCCTTGATCAGGGTCTTCATGCGCGGGATGAACGGGCCGTTGCGGGTCGAGTCCGGCTGACCGAGGCGGATCACCCGCACGAAGCGGGCGATGGTCGCGAAGAACATTCCCCAGGCGACGACGCCGAGCAGGACCGCGATCCCGCCGAGCGTCAGCTGTACAGCGCCCATCGTCGGGTGCCTTTCGTCCGTGAAGCGTGTGGTGGTTCGGGCAGACTAATGCTTCTTACTGATGGGTAACCCACTGACCGCGCCCAAGTCCCACCGATGTGGTGTACGCCTCTCTTGGTTTTAAGACGATCGTCCAGGTAGTTTTTGTGACGCGAGCGCACCTTCTGCTCGCGTTGGCCATCACTGCGGAGGAGATATCCGTGTTGATCGAGGCAGGGAGCGCGCACTAAGTGAAGATCCAGATCGACGGCCGCAAGGCCAGGGGCGAGAAGCGGCGCGAGGAGATCATCGCGGCCGCGTTGCGCGTGATCGAACGGGACGGCGTCGCCGGCGTCACCCATCGGACGGTCGCCGCCGAGGCGGGCGTGCCGACGGCTTCGACGACCTATCACTTCTCGAGCCTCGACGATCTGCTGATCGCCACCCTCATCTCGTGCGCGCGGGACATGGCGACCGAGGTCTACTGGATGATCGACCGCGCCCGCTCCCGCGGCAGCCGCGGCGCGGAAGAGGTCGCCGGTCTGCTCGCGGAGGCGCTCGGCCCCAGCCGTGGGCGGACGATGGCGGAGTACGAGCTGTACCTGCTGGCCGCGCGCAAACCCGAGCTGCGGCCCGCGGCCCGGCGCTGGCTGGACGTGCTCACCTCGATGGTCCGGCACGACGACGAGGTCGCGTTCCGGGTGTTCCTCGCCGGGATCGACGGCCTGCTGATCCAGGGGCTCATCGACGACGAGCCGCCGTCCGCCGAGGAGCTGCGGCCGGTGGTGGACTATCTGCTGAAACCTCGTTGACCTGCTGGGTAGCGTTCGGATCATGAGGATCGTCGGCGCGTACGAACTGGATGACGACCCGGCACGGGTGGACCTCGACGTGGTGTGGAAGTACCTGTCCACCAGCGTCTACTGGGGCAAATGGCGAGACCGCGAGCAGGTCGAGAAGGTCTTCAAGAACGCTTGGCGCGTCGTGGGCGCGTACGAGGCTTCGAGCGGGCGCCTGGTCGGCTTCGCGAGGGCGTTCTCGGACACCATCGGCAGTGCTTATCTCGCGGACGTCTTCGTCGTCGACGAGGCGCGCGGCGCGGGGCTCGGCAAGGAACTGGTCCGGGAGATGATCGACAACGGGCCGGGCGCGGAGTTCCGGTGGATGCTGCACACCGCCGACGCGCACGGGCTGTACCGGCAGTTCGGCTTCGGGGATCCGCCGGAGGGGCAGTACATGGAGCGGACGCGGGCGAACGGGCAGGCCTAGCGGGCCACTGCGCCGAAGTCTCGCTCCAGCCCGCCGACGTTGCGAAAGCCACTTTCGCAACCTTCAACGTTGCGAAAGTGGCTTTCGCAACATCACCTCGGCCCGGTCCGGCGGCGAGCGTCGCGCCGGCCCGGTGTGCGACGAGCGGCCAAGTCCGTGAAGGCCTCCTTGCCTACCTTCAGGGTAGGCAAGGAGGCCTTCACGGAAAGCCGGTTCAGCCCTTGTTCTCGTGCAGGGCCGTGAGCGACGCCCGGGCGATCGCGTGGCCGAAGAGGTTGAAGCCGAGGAACGCCGGCGTCGCGTCCTCGCCGACGTCCAGCTTTTCGACGTCGACGGCGTGCACCGTGAAGATGTACCGGTGCGGCCCGTGTCCGGGCGGCGGGGCCGCGCCGAGGAACTGCTTCACGCCGCCGTCCCCCTTCAGGGTGACGGCGCCCTCCGGCAGACCGGAGCCCGCTTCGTCACCCGCGTTCGCGGCCAGCGCCGTCACCGACGCCGGGATGTTGAAAACCGCCCAATGCCAGAATCCGCTCGCCGTCGGGGCGTCGGGGTCGTAGCAGGTCACGGCGAAACTCTTGGTCTCCGCGGGAAACCCTTCCCACGACAGCTGCGGGGAACGGTCTTCGCCACCCGCGCCGAAGATCCCGGAAAGCTGGGGCGTCGGCAGGAAGCCGCCTTCCTCGATGTCGGTGCTGCTCAGGGTGAAGGCAGGCAGATCGGGCAGGAAGTCGTACGGATCGGGTGCCTGCGGCATGCGTCCTCCTGGTCGTTGAACAGATGACGAGGTCAGGTTAGGACCCCGAGGACCCCGGCGCGGGTTCAGGGACGAATCCGGGGGTTACCCCTATGTCCAACCCTCCGCGCTGCCCTTAGCGTCGAGCTACACGAAAACCTGCTCTGGAGGGACTCAAGACCATGGCGCGCCCACTCCTCGCGATCGGAGGCATCGCGTTGATCGGCGTCGGTGTCCTCACCGGCCTCGGCTGGTGGTGGCCGTCCGACGCGGCGGCCACCTCGGAGGTGACCCAGCCGATCCGCAGCGTGCGCATCGAAAACGACGAGGGCGGCGTCAAGATCCGCACCGGCGACGGGCCGGTCCGGGTCCACCAGGAGTTCGAGTACCGCTGGAACAAGCCGGGCGACTCGTTCCGCGTGGAAGGCGACACCCTGGTCCTCGCCGGTTGCGGCACCAGCTGCGAGGTCCGCTACGACGTGGTGGTCCCCGCGGGCATCCCGGTCTCGGGCAAGCTGGACTCGGGGGCGCTCGACATCGCCGGAGTGTCCACTGTGGACGTCACGGTCGACTCCGGCCGGGTCGAGGTGCGCGACGTGCCGGGCACCGTGAAGGTGCGCTCCGACTCCGGTCGCGTCGAACTGGCGAACATCGGGCAGGCCGTCACCGTGCAGGCGTCTTCCGGCGCCATCAAGGGGGAACGGCTCGGCGGCAACGTCGAAGCCCGCGCGGACAGCGGCCGTATCGAACTCGAACTCCTCAAGGGCGCGGACGTCACCGCGCGGACCGACAGCGGTTCGGTCGAGGTCACCGTCCCGCCGGGTGAGTACAACGTCACCGGCGACACCGGCAGCGGACACCGCGACATCGGCGTGAACCAGTCCGGTACGGCCCAGCACAAGCTCGATCTCAACACCGACAGCGGAAGCGTCACGGTCAAAGCGGCCTGACGGACTTATCGAGGGAATACTTTCTCATGGGGAACATGGAGAAGCGCGTCCTCGGCGCGCTCGCTCTCGGCGCGCTGACCGCGTTCGGGATCGTCGGCTGCACGACCGAAAGCCACGAGAAGCTGAGCGACGGAGCGCCCGTCACCGAGCAGATCACCGCGATCCGGGTGGACGTCCCGGTCGGCGGGGTCACGCTCCGGGTCGAAGACGGCGCGCCCGTCTCGCTGCGTCGCGAAGTGACGTACACCGGCAAGAATCCCGGAAAGACGTACAGCGTCGAGAACGGCACGTTGGTCCTCGGCGGATGTCAGCAATGCGGCGTGGATTACGACGTCGTGGTGCCGCGCGAGCTGGCGATCTCCGGATCCATCGGCACCGGCAAGATCACCCTCACCCGCGCCGCCTCGGTCGATCTGAAGGGCGACGTCGGCGACTTCAAGGTGATGAGCACGTCCGGGCCGGTCAACCTGCGTACCGGCACCGGCGACATCGAGGTCGGCCTCGCGAAGCCCGGCGCGGTCACCGCGAACGCGGAGGTCGGCAAGGTCGTCGTCACCGTTCCCGATGGCGCGTACCAGGTTCGCGCCAAGGCGGAGGTCGGCAAGGTCGAGACCGTCGGCGTGCGGCAGGACCAGGCTTCGGCGAACGTCCTGGACCTCCAGTCCGGCACCGGTTCGATCACGGTGAAGCCCGCATGAAGGCGCTCGCCGCCGTCGCCGCGCTGACCCTGCTTCCGCTCACGGCGCTGCCCGCGTCCGCCGCGTCCGGGATCGACTGGACGCCGTGTGCGACCGAGTACGCGCCGACGCTGGAATGCGCGAACCTCCGGGTGAGCGGTGGGCTTTCGATCGCGCTGGCGAAACTCCCCGCGACCGATCCCGGGCGCCGCATCGGTTCGCTGCTGACGAATCCGGGCGGGCCGGGCGGTTCCGGGGTCACCGTGCTCAAGTACGGCGGCCGCGGTTTCGCGCTGGACAAGCCGGAAATGGCCGAGGTGCGGCAGCGGTTCGACGTCATCGGCTTCGATCCGCGCGGCGTCGGCGAAAGCACGCCCGCGATCACCTGCGGGCCGGATCTGCACGATCCGGCGGTCAGCCGTTTTCCGCGCAGCCGCGCCGATTACGACAAGCTCCTCGCGCACAACCGCGCCTCGGGCGAGGAATGCCTGAAGCGGACCGGCCCGAAATTGTCCTCTGTGGACACTTGGCACGCCGCGGACGACGTCGAAGCGATCCGGGGCGCGCTCGGCGAGCCGAAGGTGAACTGGCTCGGCGTCTCCTACGGTTCCGAACTCGGTGCGGTGTACGCGGAGAAGTACCCGAACCGCATCCGGACGATGGTGCTCGACGGCGCCGTCGACCACTCGCGGCCGACAAGGCAGGCGGTCCTCGAAGAAGCCGTCGCGACCGAAGGCGCCCTCAAGGACTTCGCGAAGTGGTGCACGACGTCGGCCGACTGCGCGCTTCGCGGCAAGAACGTCCTCGCCGTCTATGACGCGTTGATGCGGACGCCTGGTGGTGTGCCGTCGAAGCAGCTCGGACGGAAGGTGGCCGCCGAGGAGATGGCGGCCGGCGTCTACGGCAGCCTCATCCTTCCCGCGTTCTGGCCGGACCTGGCGAAGGCGATCGACGCGGCCACGGCGGGCAACGCGGACGGGCTGCTGCCGTACTCGCAGCTGGATCCGTCCTATGGCGCGTACCGCTCGATCGGCTGTCACGACTTCGGCTCGCCGTTCACCTCCTACGCCGACATGAGGGCGATGCAGGGACTGGTGAAGACGCTCTCGCCGCACGGCTGGCGGTACTCGGAGTTCTGGGACATGGCGAGCGGGTGCGCGGGCTGGCCGGTGCCGTCGGCGTACCTGCCGCGACCGCAACGGGTGACCGGCGCGGCGCCGATCCTCGTGGTCGGCGGTGAACACGATCCGGCGACGCCGCTCGTTTGGGCGAAGGGGCTCGCGAGGAACATCGAGAACTCGACGTTGCTCGTCGACGCCGGGTACGGGCACACGGGGCTGCTGAACTCCGCCTGCGTGCGAGCCGAAGAGGTGAAATACCTGGTGAGCGGTGTCACACCCGCTCCGGGCACGGTCTGCCGGTAGTCCGGGAACAAGACGACCGTGCCGCTCGTTGAGCCGGATACAAGGTTGAGTGAGGGTGACTCAAGTCCGGCTTGACGGAAGCCCACCATCCCGATACAACTTGCGTTGAGCCCACTCAAGGTGGGTGAGAACGTGCAGGTCACGAACTAGCAGGAGGATCACACCATGGCGCGAGCGGTCGGCATCGACCTCGGCACGACCAACTCGGTCGTCGCTGTCCTTGAGGGCGGCGAGCCGACGGTCATCGCCAACTCGGAAGGTTCACGCACCACCCCGTCCATCGTCGCCTTCGCCAAGAACGGCGAAGTGCTGACCGGTCAGCCGGCGAAGAACCAGGCCGTGACGAACGTCGACCGGACCATCCGGTCGGTCAAGCGGCACATCGGTACCGACTGGAAGACCGAGATCGACGGCAAGGCCTACACCTCGCAGGAGATCAGCGCCCGCGTGCTGATGAAGCTCAAGCGCGACGCCGAGGCGTACCTGGGCGAGACCATCACCGACGCGGTCATCACCGTCCCCGCGTACTTCGAGGACGCGCAGCGGCAGGCCACGAAGGAGGCCGGGCAGATCGCCGGCCTGAACGTGCTCCGCATCGTCAACGAGCCCACCGCGGCGGCGCTGGCGTACGGCCTCGACAAGGGCGAGAAGGAACAGACCATCCTGGTCTTCGACCTCGGTGGCGGTACGTTCGACGTCTCGCTGCTGGAGATCGGCGAGGGTGTCGTCGAGGTCCGCGCGACCTCCGGTGACAACCACCTCGGCGGTGACGACTGGGACGAGCGGATCGTCACCTGGCTGGTCGACAAGTTCAAGTCGTCCAACGGCATCGACCTCACCAAGGACAAGATGGCGCTCCAGCGCATCCGTGAGGCAGCCGAGAAGGCGAAGATCGAGCTCTCCAGCTCCAACTCGGCCAGCATCAACCTGCCGTACATCACCGTGGACGCGGACAAGAACCCGCTGTTCCTCGACGAGCAGCTTTCCCGCGCCGAGTTCCAGAAGATCACCTCGGACCTGCTCGAGCGCACCCGCAAGCCGTTCAACAACGTCATCCGTGACGCGGGTGTCGCCGTCGGCGACATCGACCACGTCGTGCTCGTGGGTGGTTCCACCCGCATGCCCGCCGTGTCGGACCTGGTCAAGGAGCTGACCGGCGGCCGCGAGCCGAACAAGGGCGTCAACCCGGACGAGGTCGTCGCGGTCGGCGCGGCGCTCCAGGCCGGTGTGCTCAAGGGCGAGGTCAAGGACGTCCTGCTGCTCGACGTGACCCCGCTTTCGCTGGGCATCGAGACCAAGGGCGGCGTGTTCACCAAGCTCATCGAGCGCAACACCACGATCCCGACCAAGCGTTCGGAGATCTTCTCCACCGCGGACGACAACCAGCCGTCGGTGCAGATCCAGGTGTTCCAGGGTGAGCGCGAGATCGCGGCGCACAACAAGAAGCTCGGCATGTTCGAGCTGACCGGTCTCCCGCCCGCCCCGCGTGGCGTGCCGCAGATCGAGGTCACCTTCGACATCGACGCCAACGGCATCGTGCACGTCCTCGCGAAGGACCTCGGCACGAACAAGGAGCAGTCGATGACGATCACCGGTGGCTCCGCGCTGCCGAAGGACGACATCGAGCGCATGGTCAAGGACGCCGAGGCGCACGCCGAGGAGGACAAGCAGCGCCGCGAGGAGGCGGAGACCCGCAACCAGGCGGAGACGCTGGTCTACCAGACCGAGAAGTTCGTCAAGGACAACGAGGACAAGCTGCCCGACGAGCTCAAGGGCAAGGTGAAGTCCGCGATCGACGAGGCCAACGAGGCGCTCAAGGGCACCGACTCGGCGAAGATCCGCGAGTCCATCGAGAAGCTGAACACCGCTTCGCAGGAGCTGGGCACCGCGCTCTACGCCAACGCCACCCCGGGTGCCGAAGGTGCCGCCGGTGAAGGCGCCGCCGGTGCGGCGGGCGCGGGCACCGGATCGCAGGCCAAGGCGGACGACGTCGTCGACGCCGAGATCGTCGAAGAGGACGAGAAGGACAAGAAGTGACGGGACGCTACGACGAAACCGAGGGCCGGGGCCCGGAGGAACCGGTGGTCGTGCGGGACCGTAGGCGGATCGACCCGCTGACCGGTGAGGTCCGCTCGGCCGCCCCGGCCGCCGAAACCCAGGATGGCCCGAAGCACGCCGCGCCGGCCGAAGAGCCCGCCGCGCAGACCGAGCCGGAGCCCGCGACCCACGCGGGCCCCGGTCTCGGGGAGTCCATTGTGGACGATTCGGTGTCGGTGGCCTCCGGGCTGGAGAAGGAGCTGGCGGAACGCACCGCCGACCTCCAGCGGCTCCAGGCCGAGTACGCCAACTACCGCAAGCGCGTGGACCGCGACCGCGAGCAGGTCGTCGCCGGCGCGAAGGCGTCGGTCGTCGGTGATCTGCTTCCGCTGCTCGACGACCTCGAGCGCGCGGAGCAGCACGGCGATCTGACCGGTGCCTTCAAGGCGGTCGGCGAGAAGCTCGTCGGGAGCCTGCAGCGGTCTGGCCTCGAAGCGTTCGGCACCGAGGGCGAGCCCTTCGACCCGAGCGTCCACGAGGCGGTCCAGCACAGCACGTCGCCGGACGTCTCCGGGCCGACGGTCACCGTGGTCATGCGCCGCGGCTACCGCTTCGGCGAGCGCGTGCTGCGTCCGGCGATGGTCGGGGTCACCGACCACGAGCCGGGCGGCGCTCCGGTGGACCCGCCGGTGGGCGGCGAGCTGCCGCTCGAGGGCGAACTTTTCGATGAGAACAACCGCTGATCGGCGATACGGCGTGAAAGGAGGAGACGTTCGGTGAGTGCACGGGAATGGATCGGTAAGGACTTCTACCGTGAGCTGGGCGTCTCCTCCGACGCCACCGCGGACGAGATCAAAAAGGCGTACCGCAAGCTGGCCAAGGAGAACCACCCCGACGCCAACGCGGGCAACGCGGAGGCCGAGAAGAAGTTCAAGGCGGTCTCCGAGGCGTACGGCGTGCTGTCCGACACGTCCAAGCGCAAGGAGTACGACGAGGCTCGCCGCCTCTTCGGCTCCGGCGGTCCCGGTGGCTTCGGCTTCCCGGGCGGCGGTGGCGGCGGCGGGTTCGACGTCGGCGACATCTTCGGCCAGGCGGGTCAGCAGCAGGGCGGCTTCGGCGGTCTCGGCGACATCCTCGGCGGGCTGTTCGGCCGCCGCGGCGCCGCGGCCGGTGCCACGGCGAACCGGCCGCAACGCGGCGCGGACGTGGAGACCGACGTCCGGATCGACTTCGCCGAGGCGGTCAAGGGCGCGACCCTGCCGCTGCGGCTCTCGAGCCCGGCGACCTGTTCCACCTGCGGTGGCAACGGCGCGAAACCGGGGACTTCCCCGAGGACGTGCGCGACCTGCCAGGGCAGCGGGCTGGTCAGCCGCAGCCAGGGCGCGTTCGCGTTCTCCGAGCCGTGCCGCGACTGCCGCGGCCGCGGGAAGATCATCGACGACCCGTGCCCGGAATGCGCGGGCGAGGGCGTCAGCACCCGCACCCGCACCCTGACCGTGCGGATCCCGCCGGGCGTCGCCGACGACCAGCGGATCCGGCTGGCCGGCCAGGGCGAACCGGGCCGTGGCGGGGCGCAGCCGGGCGATCTGTACGTCCGCGTGCACGTCGCTCCGCACACGTTGTTCGGGCGCAAGGATCTCGACCTGACGATCACCGTGCCGGTGTCCTTCGCGGAGCTGGCCCTCGGTGGCACGATCACCGTGCCGACGCTCGAGGGCAAGGTCTCGCTGAAGGTGCCGCAGGGTACGGCGAGCGGTCGCGTGCTTCGCGTGCGCGGCAAGGGAATCGCGAAACGTGACGGTTCGCAGGGCGATCTGCTGGTCACCCTGCAGGCGGCCATCCCGGCCAAACTGGACGACAAGGCTCGTGAGGCGCTGGAGGCCTACGCGGAGGCCATGGCCGACCACGACCCGCGACCGGAGATCACCGAACTTCTCGAAGGCAGGTGAGCACGATGTTCGGCGGGCTGCCGCACGGTGCGGACGAGGACACCCCGGTGTTCGTCATTTCGGTGGCGGCGCAGCTTTCCGGCCTGCACGCGCAGACCCTGCGGTCCTACGACCGCCAGGGTCTCGTGTCGCCGGGCCGGACCTCCGGTGGTGGACGGCGTTACTCGATGCGGGACATCGCGTTGCTGCGCGAAGTGCAGCGACTGTCCCAAGAGGACGGTGTCAACCTCGCGGGCATCAAGCGGATCATCGAGCTGGAGAACCAGGTCGACGCGCTCCGTGCGCGGATCGCCGAACTGACCGAGGAGCTCACGGCGGCGTACCTCACCGCCGAACAGACGGCCGCGGCCGTGCACGCCTCGTACCGCAAGGATCTCGTCCCCCTGCGGCAGCAGACGGCACTCGTGGTCTGGAAGCCCAAAAAGCGCACTTAGTCCTCTAAATGCTGCAAGTGGCCAGCCCACGAGAGTACGTGAAGGCCCCCTTCACTGCGCTAGACGCAATGAAGGGGGCCTTCACGTACTTCCCGCATTCAGAGGACTATTGAGGGATAAGCCAAACGTGGCGTGACGCCCTCTCAGGGACTCGACCGAAGGACCTGACGTCTATTACTGTCCACAAAGGACTTCAATCACGTCATTCGCGTCCGATTCGGGCGCTTTGCGCGAGGTCGTGAGTGGCAATGATCGTTCTAACCCTCCTTTTCACTCACGACCCCCGTGTAGGAATACGTAAAGTTCTCAAATCGGGCAGCGAGAATCCGGTCTTCAGTCTCTTATGGACAGTCGTTACCACATCGGTCTTGTGACAACCCAGGCCGCTCGAGGCCTTCACGTACTTCACGCATTTAGTCCTCTGAATGCGTCATTGGCCGGGGACCAGGGTCCGGATCTGCTGGACCTCGCCGGTGCGCGAGTCCTGGATCCGCTGGGCCAGCGCCTTCGACTCGGGGTTCTTCCCGTCCTTCAACTCCGTCCTCGCCAGCGCGACCCCGTTGTGCTGGTGCGCGACGAAGATGTCCGCGAAGTCGAGACTGAACTCGGCACCATCCTTTTTGGACAGTGCGTCGAGCAGGCCCTTGTCGGTGAGCCCGTCGCCGCCGTGATGATGGTGTGCGTGCGGATCGGCCGAGCCCGTTTCGGGTTTGCCCCAGGCCTTCAGCCAGTTCCGCATGTCGGTGCTCTCGGTCTGCTGCGTCGCCTCGATGGCGGCCGCGAGATCCTTGAGCTCCTGCTTCTGTCCCTGCTTGGCCTTCACCAGCTTGACGATCTCCACGCCCTGGTTGTTGTGGGCGATCATCATCTGCAGGAACATCACGTCGGCGTCGTTGTACTCCGCGGACGCCCCGGCCGACTGCGGGACGGGGGAGATCGGGGCGCCCGCGGTACCGGGTGAGCCATCACCGGCCCCGCAGCCCGCGAGGGCCACGAGGCCGGCGACGAGAACGAGGGCCAGCTTCACTGCCGGGTCCACAGCGCCGGGGTGTTCGGCGGCTCCCAGCCTTGGAGCGCCGTATGCGCCAGCTGGCAGCGGTAGGTCGCGCCGCCGTAGGTCACCGTGCTGCCGACCGCGTAGGCCGTCCCGGCCGCCCAAGTGCCGCCGGTGGGCGGGTTGCTCGTGCTGGTCGGCGGGTTCGACGTCGTGGGCGGGTTGCTGGTCGTCGGCGGGTTGCTGGTGCTGGTGGGCGGGTTGCCGCCGCCGATCTGCAGGTCGATGCAGCTGTAGAAGGCCATCGGCGTGTCCGCGATGTTCCACACGGCCAGGACCTTCTGGCGGCCGCTGAAGCCGTTCAGGCTCACCGTGTGCGACGTCGGGTCCTTCGGCGCGGAGTTGTTCCCGCTGATGTCGGCGATCTTGGTGCCGCCGATGTAGTACTCGTAGTTCGTGGTCCGGTGGTAGGCGGTGAACTTCCAGTTGAAGGTCACGCTGTTGCCGACCGAAGCGGCGGGCCACGGCTTCGACTCGTCGTTGAGCTCGGCGAACTGGGGCAGCCCGCCGTTGCAGCTGCGGAGACCCTTGGGGCCCTCGACGCTCTGGGGTTCGTAGACGATGCTGCCGCAGCCCGAAACCTTGCCCTGGGCGCAGTTCGCCTGGCGGCTGGGCGGGGACAGTACGTAGCCGTGGGCGCTGGCCACCTGCGGGATGGCCACGATGGCGATCGGGGCGAGGATCGCACCGGCGGCGGCTGCCACGAGCTTGCGTTTGACGGTCATGCCGGCTCCTGGGGATGGAACGACGGTGTTCCCGTGAGGGGGAGCAATGTGGTCTAGACCATAAATCCGGCGGTGACCGTGGTCAATGATTCACTGACCTACTGCTGCGTCGAGCCCAGGTGGAACAGCCGATCGGCCTAATACGAACGACGCATCGGCTCAGTCCAGGGTGAAGGGGTCGTACTTGATCCGCGCCAGGTCCGTGCCCGCGGCGAGCAGTTTCGCGATCGTCGCCCGGATCATCGACGGCGACCCGGCGACGTACACGTCGCGTTCCTGCCAATCCCCGCGCTGCGTGACCGCGGTGGCCAGCGTGCCGCGGTCGCCGCCGGCGATGGTGCCTTCCTCGGTCACCGGCGTCACCGTCAGCCACGGGCAGGTGACGGTCAGCCCGCGGAGTTCGTCGAGGGCGTAGAGGTCTTCCGGGCGGCGGCCGCCGAAGAACAGGTGGACCGGCGGATTGTTCTTCCAGCGCGACATGTCGTCGAGCAGGGCGAGCAGCGGTGCGACCCCGGTGCCGCCGCCGATCATCAGCAGCGGACGGCTTTCCGTGTGATTCACCGAAAGCGCGCCGAGCGACGGGCCGAGGCGCCAGACGTCGCCGCGCCGGGTGTGGTGGACGATCGCGCGCGAGACCCAGCCGCCGCGTACGGCGTGCACGTGGAACTCCATCGTCCCGTCGTCGTGCGGCGCGGTGGCGGGCGAGAAGTACCGCCACATCCGCGGCCGTTGCGGGACCTCGACGCTGACGTAGCCGCCGGCGCGATACGGAAGCGGCTGATCGGTGCGTACCTTGACGATGGCGACGTCGCGGGAGACGAGCCGGTGTTCGACGACCGTCGCCTTCCACCACGCCGGCCCGACCTCCTTGCCCGCGGCCTCGCGCATGCTCTTCGAAATGACGCCGTACGCGGTGACCCAGGCGTCTTCCGCCTCGGGCGTCCAGTCGTCCTTCAAGAACCTTTTCAACGCGGCGATCAGCGCGACACCGACGGCGTCGTAATGGCGGCCGAGGACGTCGAACTTCCGGTGGTCGCGGCCGAGCTGGGCGAGGAACGTGGCCAGTTCGTCGGGCCGGTCCACCATCTGCACGACGTAGACGAGGGCACGCAGCAAACGATTTCGCTGCGTGGCCATGTTGATCGGGAACAACGCCCTGGCGTCGGGCGAAACGGTGAAGAGCGCCCCGTAGAAGTATTGGGACAACTCCTCGGCCTTCGTTTCGACGGCGGCGAAACTCTCCCTGACGATCTTGGCCAGCCGGGCGGACTTGTCCGCCGTCGGCGTCTCGATCAAGGGCGGGACGGGAATCGGTGAAGATCTGGACGAACTCGGTGGATGCTCGTACTTCACTGTTTCGGCAGTCATGGGTGAACGATTTTCTCCAGTTGGATCGGGCATATTCTCCAGACCCGATGTCATCGTGCTCGTGTTCCCCCGAGGGTTCCCGACTGTATGCCCGAACGTCGCGAAAGGATCCAAGAATGGTTGTTTCCCGCTCGAACGGAGCAAACGATATACGCGCCGTCAACCCCGTCTGGCACTAAGTAAAGGAAAGCGTGATCGGCCGATCGGGTGGCTTTTTCTCCGTGATTAGGAGGTCACGTAACGCGGCTGAACACCATTGTGGAATCGAATTCCCTAGTCGATGGTGAAGGGGTCGTACGCGATCTGGTCGAGCGCGCTGCCCGCGACCAGCATCCGGGACACCGTCGCCCGGATCATCGCGGGCGAACCAGCAACGAGGATCCGGTGTCCCGGCCAGGATCCTTGCTGTGTAACGGCTTCCGCGAGCGTGCCCTGAACGCAGCCGGGGGCTTCCTCACCGTGCTCGACCACCGGGGTCACGGTGAGCCACGGGTTTGTGGCCGCCAGGGCTCGCAACTCGTCGAGGTCGTAGAGGTCCTCACGCGACGGTCCGCCGTAGAACAACTGGACCTTCGGGTTCTCGCCCCACTGCGCGAGGTCGTCCAGGATGGCGCGCAGCGGCGCGATACCGGTGCCGCCCGCGATCATCAGGACGCCGCGGCCGTCGGTCCGGTCGACCGAAAGCCTGCCGAGCGGCGGTCCGAGCCGCCAGACGTCGCCGGGCTGCGTGTGGCTCACGATGGCGCGCGACACCCAGCCGCCGTCGACCGCGCGCACGTGGAACTCGATGCCGCCGTCCTCGCGCGGCGCGTTCGCCGGCGAAAGGTAGCGCCAGAGCCTCGGCCGCTGCGGTACTTCGACGCTCATGTACTGACCGGGCTGGTACGGCACCGGGAATTCGGGCTGGACGCGGACCAGGGCGAGATCCCAGGTGAGCCGCCGGTGTTCGAGCACGGTCGCCGACCACGACGCCGGGTTGACGTCGGCCGCGGCGGCCTCCTGCATCGCGCGGGCGACGATGGTGAACGCCTCCGCCCAGGCCCGTTCGACCTCGGGTGTCCAGTCCGGACCGAGGTGGTTCTTGAGCGAGGCGAGCAGCGCGGTGCCGACGGCTTCGTAGTGCCGCGGGATGACGCCGAACTTGCGGTGGTCGCGGCCGAGCTGGGTCAGGAACGGGACGAGGTCGTCCGGCCGGTCGACCATCTGCACGATGTGGACCAGCGCGCGGACCAGCCTGCCGCGCTGGACCTCCATGTTGATCGGGAAGAAGTCGCGGGTCGCGGGCGCGAGGGTGAACAGCATCCCGTAGAAGAACTGTGAGATCTCCGGGATGAAGGGCTCGGACTTCGCCCAGGTGTCCCGGATGAGCCGCACCATCGCGGTGACCGCGGGCGGGGCTTCACGCGGCGCCGAAGACCGCGGGACCGGGCTGACCGCGTCGGCCGTCACGGGCTGGGAGTCGCTGATCGGGAAGCGCATACCGGAAGACAGTTCCCCAGGTTCACGTACGAGGGTCCACTGGAGAAGAATTCACGGATCATTCACCTCTCCGGTCAGTGGCTGTCGGCCGGTCGGCTGAGTTCCGGCTCGTTCGCGAGACTAGCCGCCGAGAGACCTTTTGCCTGCATCGTTGCTCCGGACGGGTGTACTCGAAACCGGTCGGCAGTGGGCGATCTCACGAGGTAAATAGTTGTCTTACGCAAGTGTCGCCGAATAAAGTTGTACTGTACAAGTAGCCAGGAGGGACCGATGAGCTCCGCTGACGACGCCAGGGTCGAGCTGATGCGTGAGTTGAAGGCCGCCTCCCAGCTGCAGCACGCCTGGATAATGCAGGCGTGGCAGGACGACCCCGGTCTGCATCCGGCGGCCGCGATGCTCCTGTCGGACCTGGCGAAGCACGGCGAGGCACGCCCTTCCGAATTGGCCAAACGACGCTTCGTGGACCTTTCGGTCGTAAGTCGTCAAATTTCCCAGCTGTCCGCGGCGGGCATGGTCGACCGCCGTCCGGCACCCGAAGACGGCCGCGCGTCGATCATCAGCATCTCCGAGCGCGGGCGTGCGGAACTGGGGCGCAGACGGGCCGGTTATCTGGAGTTCATGGAGCGCGCGCTCGGTGGCTGGGACGACGAAAAGGTCCTCGAACTGACCACGCGCCTGGCGGAGATGAACGCCGATGTCCGCGCCGCCCTGTCCGTGCGGACATGCGACGTTTGACGTCGGCCGTTACTACCCGCCGGTCTTGACTGAACGGACCTTTCGCGGCGCTGTGACGCCGGTAGCGTCGTATCTGTGCGTAACCGGGTCGCATTGCTGGTCGCCTTGGGAATCGACAACTTCGGCTCGGGACTGTTCCTCCCGCTCGGGCTGGTCTTCGTCATCCGTGTGGTGGGTCTCCCCCTCGCCCAGGCGGGGAGCGCGGTCACTCTCGGTGCACTGGCCGGCTTGCTCGTCCCCGCGTTCGCCGGGCGGCTCGTCGACCTGATCGGCCCGCGGACGGTGATGATCTGCGCCCACGTCCTGCAGGCCGCCGGGGCGAGCGCCTTCCTGCTGGCCGGTGGATTCGCCGGGGTCGTCGGGGCGTCCGTCATGCTCGCGGCCGGGCAGCAGCTGTTCTACAGCTCGCAGTTCTCGCTCATCGCCGACGTCGCGGGCGAAGGGCCGAAAGACCGGCCGTTCGCCGAAGCCGCGATGGTCCGCTCCGCGGGCTTCGGGCTGGGCGGGCTCGCGGCGGCCGGGCTGCTGGTGTGGATCGGGCGCGATGGCCTCTACGTCGCCGTGATGCTGGACGTCGCGACCTTCGTCGTCGCCGCGGCCATCCTTTCGACGCTCGTCTCGCCCGCACCTCGGCACGTGCCGAGGTGCTCGGGGCCCGCGCGGGTCTGGCGGAACCGGCCGTACCTGGCACTCATCGTGTTCAGTGGGCTCTTCGCGCTCACGATGGACTTCTTCCTCATCGGGATGCCGGTGTACGTCTTCAACGCGTTGCAGGGGCCTCGATGGCTTCCCGGCGCGATCATCGCGCTGCTCACCGTCGTCACCAGTCTGGGTGGAGTCGTCGGATTGCGGCTCACCCGGAAGCTAACCCGGATCGCCGCGATGCGCGCGGGTTCGGCGCTGTTCGCGGTGTGGTGCCTGGCCTGCCTTGTGGTGGTGTTCGTGCCGAAGGTGTTCCAGCCGGTTTACCTGCTCGGCGCGACCCTCGTGCTGGCCGCGGGCGATCTCGCGTTCGGGCCGCGCTCCGGGGCGCTGGCCGAAGCGGCGGCGCCACCGGAGGCGCGGGGCCGGTATCTGGCGGCCTTCCAATACGCGTTCACGCTCGCCGCGGTGATCGCTCCGGCCGTCGTCGCGCTGTTCTCCGTGGCAGTCTGGATCCCGTGGGTGCTCGTGGCCGCGTGCGCCTGCGCGGCCGTCGTCGGCCTCGGCCGGGTGGGGCCGCGTCTGCCCGCGGAGGCCGTCTCGCCGAGGGGCGGTTGAACTTTTTCAGAGTTGAGCGGAACAGACTCAACTTTCCTGACGTTGTACCTGTCGACAGAGCTTTGCAAGACCTAGTACGAGGTGAGGGATGGACGCTTTCAACCCGACCACGAAGACCCAGCAGGCGATCTCGTCGGCGGCTCAGGCGGCCACGATGGCGGGGAACCCGCACGTGGCGGCCGCACACCTGCTCGGCGCCCTGCTGGCGCAGGGTGAGGGGCTCACCGCTCCGCTGCTGACCGCGGTCGGGGCCGATCCGGCGCAGGTGCACAAGGAGCTGGAGCCGCTGATCGCGGCGCTGCCGTCGGCGACCGGCGCCACCGTGTCGAGCCCGCAGTTCGACACGAACGCCGTCAAGGCACTGACGCACGCGCAGAAACTCGCGACCGAACTCGGCGACGAGTACGTCTCGACGGAGCACCTCCTCGTCGGCCTCGCCACCGAAGGCGGGCCGGTGGCCGAGCTGCTCAAACGGCACGGCGCCACCCCGGACGCGCTGCGCGAGGCGTTCGCCAAGGTGCGCGGCTCCGCGCGGATCACCAGCGCCGATCCCGAAAGCACGTTCAAGGCGCTGGAGAAGTACGGCGTCGACCTGACCGAGCGCGCCCGCGCAGGCGAGCTGGACCCGGTGATCGGCCGCGACACCGAGATCCGCCGCGTCGTGCAGGTGCTCTCGCGCCGCACCAAGAACAACCCGGTGCTGATCGGCGAACCCGGCGTCGGCAAGACGGCCATCGTCGAAGGGCTCGCCCAGCGCATCGTCGCCGGTGACGTGCCGGAGTCGCTGCGCGGCAAACGCGTGGTGGCGCTGGACCTCGGCTCGATGGTCGCGGGCGCCAAGTTCCGCGGCGAGTTCGAAGAGCGGCTGAAGGCCGTGCTCAAGGAGATCACCGACTCCGCGGGAGAGGTCGTCACCTTCATCGACGAGCTGCACACCATCGTCGGCGCCGGCGCGACCGGCGAGGGCGCGATGGACGCGGGCAACATGATCAAGCCGATGCTCGCCCGCGGCGAGCTGCGGATGGTCGGCGCGACCACGCTCGACGAGTACCGCCAGCACATCGAGAAGGACGCCGCGCTGGAGCGGCGCTTCCAGCAGGTGCTGGTCGGCGAACCGTCCCCTGAGGACACCATCGCCATCCTGCGCGGGCTCAAGGAGCGCTACGAAGTGCACCACGGTGTGCGCATCACCGACGCCGCGCTGGTCGCCGCCGCGACCCTGTCCGACCGCTACATCACCGCCCGGTTCCTGCCGGACAAGGCGATCGACCTGGTCGACGAGGCCGCTTCGAAGCTTCGCATGGAGATCGACTCGCGGCCCGTCGAGATCGACGAGGTCGAGCGCGCCGTGCGGCGGATGGAGATCGAGGAGATGGCGTTGTCCAAAGAGGACGATGCCGCGTCCAAGGAGCGACTCGCGGCGCTGCGCTCGGAGCTGGCCGAAAAGCGGGAGACGCTGACGGCGCTGACCGCGCGCTGGCAGAACGAGAAGGGCTCGATCGAACGCGTCCGCGAACTCAAGGAGCAGCTGGAGCAGCTGCGCGGCGAGTCCGAACGCGCCGAACGCGACGGCGACCTCGGCAAGGCCGCCGAACTCCGCTACGGCCGGATTCCCGCGCTGGAGAAGGAGTTCCAGGCCGCGACCGAGGCGAACGAGGTCAGCCAGCAGAACGTGATGCTCAAGGAAGAGGTCAGCGCGGACGACGTCGCCGACGTGGTCAGCGCGTGGACCGGTATCCCGGCCGGGCGGCTGCTGGAAGGCGAGACGGGCAAGCTGCTCCGGATGGAGGAGGAGCTCGGCAAGCGGGTCGTCGGGCAGCGGGAGGCCGTGCAGGTCGTCTCGGACGCGGTGCGCCGCACCCGGGCCGGCGTCGCCGACCCCGACCGGCCGACCGGTTCGTTCCTGTTCCTCGGCCCGACCGGCGTCGGCAAGACCGAGCTGGCGAAGGCGCTGGCGGAGTTCCTGTTCGACGACGAGCGCGCGATGCTGCGGATCGACATGAGCGAGTACGCCGAGAAGCACTCGGTGGCGCGCCTGGTCGGTGCGCCCCCGGGCTACGTCGGTTACGACCAGGGCGGGCAGCTGACCGAGTCGGTGCGCAGGCGGCCGTATTCGGTGGTGCTGCTGGACGAGGTCGAGAAGGCGCACCCGGACGTGTTCGACGTGCTCCTCCAGGTGCTCGACGACGGACGGCTGACCGACGGCCAGGGCCGCACGGTCGACTTCCGCAACACGATCCTGGTGCTGACGTCGAACCTCGGCTCGCAGGCCATCGCCGACCCGGCGCTCGACGAGCGTCAGCGCAACGACGCGGTGATGTCGGTGGTGCAGCGGCAGTTCAAACCGGAGTTCCTGAACCGGTTGGACGACATCGTGGTCTTCCACGCGCTGGGCACCGACGAGCTGACGTCCATTGTGGACATCCAGATCGAGCGGCTCGCCACGCGGCTTTCGCGGCGCCGCCTGACGCTGGACGTCACCGACGGCGCACGCGAGTGGCTCGCGCTGAACGGCTTCGACCCGATCTACGGCGCGCGGCCACTGCGGCGGCTCGTGCAGTCGGCGATCGGCGACAAGCTGGCGAAACAGCTGCTGGCCGGTGAGATCCGGGACGGCGACACGGTCCGGGTGGACATCCCGGCCCAGGAAGCGTCGGACGCCCTGACGGTCACGCGGGTGGACTGAGGCCTCGTGAGTGGCGAGGACGGTTAGAACCGTCCTCGCCA
>Ga0307518_10000639_pt1 | contig 26306 bp, 30 predicted proteins | sample 25_EM_MG_FD_203889 | JGI IMG/M metagenome (GOLD analysis project Ga0307518, IMG submission 203889) | Populus trichocarpa ectomycorrhiza microbial communities from riparian zone in the Pacific Northwest, United States - 25_EM | ecosystem: Host-associated > Plants > Roots > Unclassified | place... | reverse complement strand
CGACCATCTTCGGTACATTCCTGAGTCAGGTCATGCAGCAAGGAGACTGCAATGCCCCCGCCACATTCCAGCGACTCATGACGGTGGTACTGCGAGAGTACATTGGACGGTTCGTCCATGTATATCTTGATGATATATTCGTGTTTAGCAACATGCTCGAAGAGCACGAGAGGCATTTGCGACTCGTGCTCAATGCCTTAACAAAGGCGGAATTCTATCTCGAGCGTGAAAAATGCGACTTGTATGCAGAAAAGCTCAATTGCCTCGGGCACATGATCGATGAGCGTGGTGTCCACGCAGACACAGATAAAATGGCAAGGATACGCGAGTGGAGGAAGCCTCGCAACCTGAACGAGGTACAACGATTTGTTGGACTCGTCGAGTACCTGGCACAGTTCATGCCAGACGTGTCGGCATACACCACACCGCTCACGGGCATCCAGAGGAATGGTCACCCTTTCCTCTGGCGAGAAATCCATGATCGATGTTTCCAAGCGATCAAGGACCTCGCATGCAAATATCCAATACTGAGGCCGATAAACCCTGCCTCGGACGAGCCGATTTGGCTCATATGCGATGCATCCTTGTATGGAGTGGGCGCGCTCTACGGACAGGGAGAAGACTGGAAGACATGCCGCCTGGCTGGGTTCATGTCGAAGAAACTAACAGACGCCCAACATAACTATCGGACGTTCGAGCGAGAAACGCTTGCAATACTCGAAGTGCTTCTCAAATGGGAGGATAAACTCCTCGGATTCCCATTCAAAATTGTTACCGACCACGAGGCACTGAAGTACCTCTCCACTCAACAAAAACTGTCGAGCTGACAGATCCGATGGACGGATTACCTGTCCCGATTCAACGCAGAAATCGTCTACGTGAAAGGAGTCAAAAACAAAGTTGCCGACTGCCTGTCCCGTTACTACGAGATGGAAGGAGGCGAGGGAGTCCAGAACGAATGCGTCGATTGGGCAAACGCAGACGTGAGGCTCGACCCAGAGGGGGATGACCTCCCCCAAGATCGACTAAGGGAACTACAACTTGCCTTGATGAGAGCAAGTCAAGACGACGTGAGACGCAGCAATAGACTGCACGGGAAGCAAGAGGACCGCCATATCGAAGCAGCAGAATTGTGTGAACACACAGAACCGAGTAGGGAGAGAACAGCTCCCGCACGCACGAGTGAAGATCTCACTCTACTCGAATCCGCGGGGCAATCGCCTGCCACCCACACTCACTTCCACCAGCAAGACAGCTTCATGGAAGCTGTAAGAACCGGATATAAGGACGACCCAGTACTTGCAAAAGTGGCTGAGAAGCCAAGGCATCACCCCACATTCAGCATGGACAGCGGATTGATCCACGCTGTGAACAGTGGAGGAGAAAGAGTCCTCTGCGTTCCACGAACGTGATGGAAGGGGGACTCGATGACCGCATGTATCATCGATCACGCACACAAGGTGCTGGGACACTTAGGTGCGCTGCGAACGGTGGATTATATCCGCAGGTGGTACTGGTGGCCAGGACTCGGCAAGGAAGTAGATCGATTCTGTCGATCGTGCCCTGTTTGCCAGACAACGAAGACAAGCAATGAGAAACCAGCGGGGCTGCTACATTCTCTGCCGATTCCCCGAAGACCCTGGAATTCCATCACGATGGATTTCGTGGGACCGTTCCCTGAACAAGGCAAGCACGACTACTTGTGGGTCATGCTCTGTCACATGACTTCACTGGTACACTTGGTGCCAGTGACTACGACTATCCGAGCCTTGCAATTAGCATGGCTCTTTGTGAAAGAAATTGTCTGTTTACATGGGCTACCTGAGACAATCGTCTCTGACCGAGACACCAAGTTCACGTCGCAATTTTGGAGAGAAATGCATCGACTTCTCGGAGTAAAACTCCTGATGTCAACAGCATTTCACCCCCAAACGGACAGAGCGTCTGAACGCTCAATCAGGACAATTGCGCAGATCCTGCGCAGCATGATCTCGCCAGATCAGAAGGACTGGATTGAGAAGGTACCCATGGTTGAGTTCGCGATCAACTCGAGCGTGAGTGGATCGACTGGGTTCACATCCTTCAAGCTCACATACGGGTATATGCCTCGAATGGCACAACTCAAGCATGGAAGTGCTCCAAAGATGGCACCTGGTGTCCAAGGGTTCGTCCGCCAGGCGCAGGACAACCTAGCGATGGCCCTTGATGCCATCATTGAGAGCCGCGTGATACAAATGCATCACGCTAATAAAAAGAGGAAGGATCCCCCAACACTGGATGTGGGGGAGTTAGTGTATCTATCTACCAAAAATCTTACCTTGCCTAAGGGACAAGCTCGAAAGCTCTTGCCCAAGTACATTGGACCAATGAGAGTCGTCGTGAGTAGTCCGACGATGGATAATTATACTATCGAGCTGCCTCAGCAGCTCAAAGATCAACGAATACACCCTACCTTCCATGTCAACTTGCTGAGGCAGCACGAGCCCAACGACAATAGGCTCTTTCCGAAGCGGGACGCCCAAGCCTTCTATGACATGGGCAACCCAGACGACGCCAAATGGCTCATCGATGAAATAACTGCCCACCGTTGGGTGGGCAACAAAGTCGAATTCTTGGTAAAATGGAACCTGGGCGACTCTACTTGGGAGCCGCATGCACACTGCAGGGACCTTGAGGCATTGGATGATTATCTCGAGCTCCATGGAGCTCAGTCAGTACAACAACTGCCCAAGGGCAGTCAGCGCACGCGTAGTGTGCGCGAATGACTACATGGTAGTCTAGAAAGCAGAGTCAAAGTGAACAAGTGTGGAACTCTCACAGTCACCTCACGTGATCGTTGGTACTGCTGGCACGCGTCGGTCTGGATTACATGTGTTGAGAGTCTCCATTGTTTCAGTCCACTGTCAATTTCCATACATTCGCTGACTTTCAATTTTGACTTCCATCAATTTTCGCCTCGTTCCTCACCCATCCTGCTCTCTTCCCATTACCACATCCACTGCACTCTCACCACACCGATAACTATCATGTCTGACAACCGCTGCCACTCACCTTCCCCATCTGCGCGACTACGGCACGCAGACGACACCTCTGACGAGCCCATGTCCCACCAGGACCAGGCTCGTTGTCGCTCTGACAAGAGGAGGGCGCCTCGTTCACCCTCCCCTCATCGTTCTCGTCCCCCTTCTTGCAAAGGGCAACATGAGAAACGTCAGCATGTAACAGTGCACAACACTTCTCCTTCCCCCGACCGGTGGTGTGCCACCACTACCAGTCTTCTACTCCACGACAGGGACCACCAGTGCCCCACATGCTTGGAGTACCAAAAGCACGTCTCCCTGGACATCGTCCTGGAGACGTCGTCCATCATGGACGCGTGCGAAGACTGCCTACGGTGTCTCGCGCATGTCTTCGGGTGGAATGCCCGCATGTCTGGCCTCGAGGACGACCTTGCGTTGATGTGTCGCGAATGCTGTAGAGACAGTCCTGTCTCTAGGTGTAGAATTGGTAGTACTGATACTGGACTCTTACCTTAGCTATGTAGGCTTGTACTTAGCTTACTAAACAATCTCCTTCTCTTCAGTGTACATTCTTGAGCTCAGTCCTGGAGTGACTGAACCACCACTACTCTCCCTAGTTCTTCTAGTCTCCCCAGTCCCTGGGAGCTCTGCCAGACCTCCAGAAGCCCCTGGGTCGAGCGTGCCTCACCTGAGGCAGCAGCAACACCCAACCCCCCCCTACAACACAACTATTGGTGCAAGCACGCTGAAGAGGCAGAGAAGGCCTCCACCTTCTCGCAGCAGCAGACCTCCACTGCATTTGAGCAGGCTCGCCTGCTCTCAATGTACATCCCTTTGGCCCGCCCGGAGGACCCCACTGGGGCGGGCCCGTCCAGTTGACCCTTGGAGGAACGTCTCATTTCTCCAGGGGGAGGGAGCGGGGTAACACCCACATCATACTCTGGAGAATGCCGTTCTCAATCGCGATCACGATCCCCAGGTCGTACCTGCTTCCGTCCTAACTCGCCGGGCACCATCTTCGGCGCCATGGACGTTGACGCCGCTGAGCCGCCCAGGTCTTCGTTGGCAGGACGGCTCGAAAACCCAGAGGAAACAATGTTTCCTTCTACTTGGCTGGAGAGAAATCCCTAACCAAGTAAACGTGCTGCTGGACGGCACCAAATACCTACACATACAGTTCAATGGCTGTCTGTACCAGTTCAAGGACCCCCACAGGGAGAACGTCCTCAGAAACATTCGTCGAGGCATCACACCCCCGATCACCGGTGCCATCTGGCCAGGAGCAGTACGCCTGCTCAATACAACCACAGAACTCGACGAGTTCTACGCCCGAGTTGCAAAGGAGTCGGAGGAGAGCGACTCGCCCAACACTAGATTTGGGAAAAAATTCATAGCTTGGCTCAATCGATACATGGCGGATACAGACCGTCATACGAGGGTCAAGCCCCTCAAAAATAGCATGATGAGTCACGCATTCAAGCACTGGCACCCCCCCACGTGGGCCTTGGCCCGTGGAAAGAGCGAGCACGAGGGATACAAGCAGGCGAAACGGCCACACAGAAGGGGAGCAACCCTCTGAGGCCACATCCCAGCCTCCTCCTCCTGCCCCCAAAGCAGCACCACCCTCCGTTGCCTCGTCGTCACTACCCCCAGCCACTGAGGTGGCACAGCCCGCCACCTTGTCATCACTCCCCCATGCTCCTGAGGTGGCACGACCCCCTGCTGCCTCGTCATCGTCAGCGCCGGCCCCTGCCAAAGTGCGCACTCACTCATTTGGAGTGATGTCCTCCAGCTGGCAATCACTGCCAATGACCATACCTCCATTGATCCTAACGTGGAGGAATCGCACCACCCACAGGCACGATGGACTGCCAAAGGGAGCTCCCGGCTGGGGAGACGAGATCACGGAATGGCGCGACTTCATCCACCGATTAAGTCACGGCGGCTGCGCAAAGAAATTTGCTGGGGTTCATAAAAAGACTGACCCCAAGCACCAAGAGCCCCTGACTGATCGGAGGCTCAGAGGATTCATCCTTGAGGGGTACTTTGCCCCTCGTTTTCAGTATGATTCCAACCGTAATGGTTGGCGCCGCAGCTTCGCACGGCTGTTTGTGGTCCTGGGACGGTACAGAGCTATCGTCGAGCGAGAGGGGTGGATAATCGTGCCAGGTCGCACGTCCCCTTGGTCTGAATCGACCAACAAGGCGCTGTCTCCATTCGCAGTCGCTGGGCACCTCACCCAGAATGGCCTCAGCTTCCAAGAGGCTGATGACCTGCATGAGTGGGTGGTAGCGGCGCTGCAGGACGACGCAGCTGGACAGGAGCCCGACGTCGAAATAAGCTTGGAGCTTGCAGTTGCGGAGACTGCACTGGAGGGACTCAAGCGGTCCCTCGAATACTACGAAGACAGGGCAGAACAAGTGGAGAGGCCAACCGACTTTCGAGACATAGAGTCTCACCCTGGCGATACCCTCTCCCTCATGGGAATCAACGTGGTGGCGGGGTACCTGGCCCCCAAACAAAAAAAGAAGCATCGTAGCCGCCGCAAGACGCTGCCCTCTGATGAAGAAGAGGAATACGACAGCTTCAGCGAGGACTCCTGGGGCGACGATGACCCTGGCCCACCGTGGAACCCTCTGGGGGACCAGATGGACGTCGACCACTCTGGTCCATCGCAGATGTAGGACTGACCTGGAGAGCGACTGGTCATCCTGAGAGGCGCAACCCTCTCACTTAAACGAAGAGTCGCCCTGACACGACGACGTGACCGCCAACCGGTCGTGTTACCATCATCAGAGAGGCACAACCCTCTCGTCGAAAGGTGTTGTGACCTTCAACTGATCACTTCTTTATTTGTTCCTTTTGTTTTTCTTTTCTGTTTCCTTCTCGCTTCGGGCCTCTGTCAGTTAGGTACACATTCTGTTAATTATTTTTGCCCCCATTATAATATACATGGCTTCCATTTACTACTGTGCGAGATAACCCCCGCGCGTCGTTACAAGAGTCCTTGGATGGACTCTATAAGGGGAGGGTGTAAAGGGAGTAACCTCCCTTTACTGCTGACCACTAGGTGGTCTATACTAGTGTAGTAGCGCTTCTGCTTACATAAGCATAAGCGCCCATATATATAGCGCTGGTGCTAATTACATAAGCTAACTACCCATTAACTACTCTACTACTGTACCATCACCTACCCTCAATATAACACAGGTCGTGTTTGTTGAGGGTGTGACTATCAGTTATCAGAGCCAGCAAACACTTACAATACCACTCCTGTGCCAGTACTGGATAGATGTGCTACCCCTTGCCCTTCGTCAGCTTCTACTGTCCAAAGGCGTAAGAATAAATGCAGCACGTGTGGACAAGAGGGTCATAATGGTATGTTCGATTGACTGCCCATGTTCTTTAGCTGAAAATTTAACGACAGTCTGAAATCGCATCTGCCCAAACTATCAGCCTCGTCTTACTTCTGGGAAGGAAAATGTAGGTCACATCTATACACTACGTGCAATATCTGATTGTATCAGACTCCAAACAGACAGATCTAAATGGAACGTCCACGACACAGTAGTCTAGAGTAGTTCCACTAGCACGTCATCCATACCCATCGCTGTGTTGTCACCATCATCGGACATCTGTTCTGCATCACCTCCTCCCTCTAATTCGCCTCGTGCAGCCTTTTCCATCAATTCCTGACCCCTTTCCATCAAGTCTAGAATCTCATGCCGGCTTTTCCTACCCACTCGTATGACATGAGGGGAGTGTGTTTCAAACCTAGCCATCAGCACCTCAAATGTCTTTGTCATTTTCGGATCAGAGTGTCTTGTGCTAAGGTGCGTATGCAGGAAGCTCTTCTGTATCACTGCTTGGGCATTCCGATATGCCTGAACCAACGGCGATTCAAGCAAGATGTGGTCAACTGTCCGATTTGATCCTTTCCCTCCATTCTTCACCTATGTAGTACTTCCTTGTCAGCAAGCAAAGATATGGTGGTATGTGACTTGTCATATTTACCTTTGTGAACAAGTTATTTAACTCAACACACCAATCGACAGCTCACCATTTCATTGGTCTCCCACTTGGATTCACGAGCCAATGATACTGCACGGTACGTCTATACATTTGGAATCAGTTACATCTGAAATGATTTTGGGATATCAATGCAGCACCTCAGTTGAGTTGGATAGACAAAGTGAACATTGATGAGAAAATTTGTCATCTGTGTTGCATATTTGTGTTTTCCGACAGCCTTGAGGATTGGGATGCAATGCACAATACATGTTTTGACTCGCCCAATATCGCCTCGGTTCATTGCATGGGACAGCTCCTCGTACAGAAGGAAGTATCGTTGCATCAACAATGCATTCTTGTATTGTATGTCTCGTTCCTTTTCTGGCTTCTGCTTCACATAATGTAACTGATACTTGGCGACATATGTTTGCACGAGGTCGCTTGCCATGGCCTTGACCTCATCTAATGTGGGCATGGATGCAGCAAAAGCCTTGAGGCTTTCGAACCCTATCTTCTTGACATGAACCCTCCAGCAGTCAAGTCGCCAACATATCCCAGCATGTCCTATTAATTGGTGCGTCCGTCGAAACTCAGGTTTTGAACAGAATAAACCAGTCTCTTTAGGGCGTAAAGTCGAGATATCATACATGAGACTAGTCTCGTCCTCGTGTGCTGCAGATGGCTGGATGAAACAGCGCCAAATTGCTTCTGCACAGGCAATCTTCAGGTGGAAGAGGCCAGGTATGAACTGTACGTGTCGAAATTGATCCCAAGGAGTATTCTCTATGGCATGCCGTGACTGTACAGCCTGAAGTTGTTCCCCTGTTCCAAGGTCGCCATGCACGAGGACTACGTGTTGCGAGATATCCGGGGCATCTAGACCTTCCATTGCAATTTCTGCAGGGTCATAGATGCCTCCCTGTCGAAGAAGTTCAATCACAGCCTGTATATTCCCACTTACTGAAGAGTTATTGACGTCCATTGCCCGAGCAGCAGTAATTTCCGTCTTAACCAAAGGTATTTCGTTGATGAGCTCTGGCTCTGTCAGCTCATTGATGGAGCAATGGAAATAATTGTTGGACTGTACAAATGTGGTATGTTACATAATCATGGTACTAGAACTTTCGCGTCGTTCCCCTGTCCACCTCAGTGACTTACTGTGATCACTGAGGTGAGTATATGCTACTGTACTCGTTTCTTGTTCCCTTACTGATGTACTATAGTGACCTATAGACTTATAGGTACATAATATAGTGACTTACTGTGATCACTGAGTGACCTATAGACTTATAGGTTATGAGCCCTGCCCACGCTCATTAAGGGTCACTTAAAAGTAAACTAACGCGTTATCTCCAAGACGATGACTAGCTTCTCGAAGGAGGATCTTCTCCCCAAGATTCCTGCCTTGAAAGTGGATGGAAGCAACTGGCTTACGTTCAAGAATCGTGTCAAGTGGGCTACAGAGGCAAAAGGCCTGATTGAGTACCTAGAGGGTACCAAACCAAGGCCAACCGATCCTAGCGAAGACCAGGACCCTCTGTGGGAACCCTCTGACGCAGAAGCGTTAGCTGTCGCTGAATACCCGGAGAAGTATGCTACGTGGCGAAAGGAAAACGGCTACGTGAAACAACTGATCGGGAGTGCTCTCCCCGAAACTCTTTTTATTAAGATCAGGAACGAAACATGTGCCAGCGCCATTTGGGACGCATTGGCCAATGAGTTCAAAAACCGTTCACGCGTCGTCGCAATTGAGATGCGACGGAAGCTCCAGGATCAACAATGCGCTGAGAAGGGCGATGTACGCACCCACTTCGATAAAATGATCACTCTCCATGAGGAACTGGCCTCGCTCGGCCATTCCATTGATCCTGACGACTTCGCTGCCATGCTGATTAGTTCAGTCCCCATGTCCTACGATCCCACCATTTCCGCCATGACCACCTCTGCTAAAATCACCCGGCTTGATCTCACCCCCGACGTTATAATGACGACTCTCATTGACGACTATGACCGACGACAGACGAAGTGTGGTAAGAAGTCGACGAATGGGGAAGACGCTGCTTACTCTGCAAGCTCGTCCAACAAGAAGTTTTCTGGCAACTGTCACAATTGCCAGAGGAAGGGTCACAAAGCCGAGGATTGCTGGGAAGAAGGTGGCGGAAAGGCTGGTCAACGCCCCAAGCGGAAGTGGAAGGGCCACGGTAAAGGCAAGTTGAAGGACTTGAAGGACAAAGCCGGTACTGCAGATGCTGAGGGTGGAGAACCCGACGGCGTGTGGTTTGCACACGCTGCTGGTCCGGATGATGAAGACGATTGGCTGCGAGAGGTCGACGAGTCAGACCTCCCAGCTATATGCGCTGAATCCGATGAGGACGAAGAGCCCAAGTCGTCTTATAATAGCGCTCTTCTCGCTGGCGAAAACCTTCAGACCGGCCAGCGCATGGTCCTCTTCGACTCAGGCGCCTCTCGTCATATGTCGTCCTATCGTGATCACTTCTCAAACTTCAAGCCTATCGTCCCAAAGGCCATCACAGCAGCGGATAAGCACACCTTCAAAGCCATTGGGAAGGGCGATCTTACCATTCTCATTCCCAACGGCTCGTCAACCACCTGTATTCTTCTTCGTGACGTCCTGTATGCACCGAAGATGGGCATTACACTCGTCTCTATTGGCAAACTCGACATTGCAGGCTACGCAGCCCTTTTTCGCGACAAGCGATGTCAGATCTTCGACTCACGAAAGAAGAGGTTGGGTGAGATTCCACTCACCAGTGGGCTGTACTCCCTCAGGTCATCCCAGGCGGCAACGAAGCTGTTTGTGGGGGTAGCGAAACACGGTGAACCTCTCACGATGCAGGAGGTACATGAACGACTAGGTCACATCGCCCCCGATTCCATCCGCCAGATGATCAAGGACGGGACAATCACCGGCGTTATCCTCGACGAAGCCCATGAGTCAATGGGTACCTGTGATTCATGCGAGTACGCAAAACTCACGCACAAGCCGATCAGGAAGCTGCGGGACCCTCTACGTCAAAGCAATCTTGGCGATGAGGTGCATACAGACCTGTGGGGTCCATCTCCCGTGCAGACAGGTGGACACAGCCGCTACTACGCGTCTTTCACTGACGATTACACCCGATTTACGCGTCTCTACCTGCAAAAGGCAAAGTCTGACACATTTGACTCGTACCAGATGTTTGAGAGCTGGCTGGCAACCCAGTTTAACACGAAGGTCAAACGGCTTCGTTCCGACCGCGGGGGAGAATACCTGAGTGCAGAGTTCACTAAACACCTGAAGTTAAAAGGTACCGAGCGCCGGGTGACCGTGCACGACACGCCCGAACACAACGGTGTTGCGGAACGACTAAATTGGACGTTAGTCGAGCGGGTACGTGCAATGATACATGCCAGTGGTATGCCGAAAAGCCTGTGGGGAGAGGCAATCATGCATGCTACTTGGGTGAAGAACCGCACCTCGACTCAGCGCCTGGGCAAGAAAATGCCTTATGAAATGCTGTACCAGAGAAAGCCCAACCTAGAGAACGTACCAGTATGGGGTTGCCACGTAAAGGTACACAACATGTCGGGCATGAAGCTCGACATGCGCGCTCACAATGGCCATTGGGTCGGTTTTGATCCAGAGAGCGATGGTCATCGCATCTATTTCCCAGATCGCGGCATTATTGGTGTTGAGCGCAGCGTTGCTTTTGAGCAGCGTGAGCATGCAGTCCCTGTCATGCCTCTGACGGCAAGCGTGCAGGGGGAGCAGAAGGTCGTCAGTGTCGTTGAAAACCTACGCACGAACAATCAGCACGCATCGCCTTCAGACCAGACAGCGGATAACACACCTATGGCACCAGCGGACAACGCGCCAGCTTTCCCCAATGCCAACACAGATCACCTTGGCCCCAACTTTGAGACTCCCGATCCTCAACCACTTCCACGCCGCTCCACACGCCAACGCTTCGAGTCGGAATACTTCAAACGACTGCATGAGGGTGAAGGTACGGTTGATGGCAGGCGATCCAAGGAAACTCCTACAGCAGTGCTGTCAGAGGTGCTACATGGAGGCCGGAGCCAGGGGGAGTCGCCAGATGATGACGATCTCATCTATGCCATGGTCGCAAGAGTCAGTGAGGTGGAGGGCCTTGACCCATCCACGATTGACGAGGCACGCACGAGACCCGACTGGGCGAAGTGGGATGAGGCGATCTCAAAAGAACTCACCAGTCTCGAGGCTGCGCACACATGGGACGTCATCGAGTGTCCGAAGGGCGTGAACGTTATCGGATGCAAATGGGTGTTCAAGATAAAGAGGAATGCTGCCGGGGAGATTGATAAGTATAAGGCACGCCTCGTAGCGAAGGGTTACTCACAGGTTCAGGGCGTCGACTACGACGAGACGTACGCACCTGTCGCTTGACTCTCATCCCTACGCACCATCCTCGCTATCGCCACCCGAAACGACTGGGACGTTGACGTGTTTGACTTCCAGAGCGCGTTCCTGAATGGGAAGTTAGACAAGGGCAAAGATCTGTATATGGAGCTCCCACCTGGATACAACGTCGACAAGAGGCTCAAGCACGCTGTCGCGAAACTTCGAGTCGCCCTCTACGGTTCGAAGCAAGGAGCTTTGAAGTGGTACCTAGAGCTCTGCGGGTCACTTAGAGAACTCGGACTTAAGCGTGCGCATTCGGACTGGGGAGTATTCTACACTCATATTGGACATGACATACTCATTCTCGCGAGCCACGTTGACGATTGCACACTCACTGGAAGCTCATGCAAACTTATGGGTCTGTTCAAGAACGAGATTCGGGCTAGGTACAAGATTACTGACTTAGGCCCAATCAGCTGGGTACTAGGCATGAAGGTCATCCAAGATCGCGTCGCCCGGACCATCTCCCTGTCCCAAGAGCCTTATATTGACGCCATCATCGCTAAGTACAATTTCTCTGACCTTAAGCCCGTCTCGATTCCTATGGATCCCAACGTCCAACTATCGCGCACCCGTCCCATGTCCATTGCTGATACCGCTCACATGAAAAACATTCCATACAGGGCAACCATGGGCTCGCTCATGTACTTAGCCGTCGCCACTCGTCCTGACATCGCCTTTGCCGTCTCAACCATCGCTCAATTCTCTCAAGATCCTGGACCCGAGCACTGGGAAGCTGTGAAACGCATTTACAGGTATCTGTTGGGTATGAGGAAGCTGGCACTTACCTTCGGAGCAGGTAAGCAGGGTCTCAAGGGGTTCACTGACGCAGACGGAGCGAGCCAGGAGCATCGCCACGCGATCTCTGGGTATGCCTATATCCTCGATGGAGGAGCTGTCAGCTGGGCATCAAAGAAGCAGGAATTAGTCACTCTCTCGACCACGGAGGCCGAATACGTCGCTGCCACGCATGCTGCCAAAGAAGGCATTTGGCTCCGCCGACTTGTCAAAGAAGTTTTCTGCCCACTCGCGCATCCGACCCCTTTACATTCGGACAGTCAGTCAGCCATCGCGCTGACTAAGGATGGAAGTTATCACGCTCGCACCAAACATATTGATATCCAGTATCATTTCATTCGTTTCGTTGTTGACAATGGCTCTCTTAGATTACTTTATTGCCCCACTGAGGACATGGTTGCTGATACCCTTACCAAAGCTTTACCTAGTGTCAAGGCGAAGCATTTCGCCGCCTCCCTCGGACTATGCAGCATTTGAGGGGAAGTGTTGGACTGTACAAATGCTGTATGTTACATAATCACGGTACTAGAACTTTCACGTCGTTCTCCTGTCCACCTCAGTGACTTACTGTGATCACTGAGGTGAGTATATGCTACTGTACTCATTTCTTGTTCCCTTACTGATGTACTATAGTGACCTTTAGACTTATAGGTACATAATATAGTGACTTACTGTGATCACTGAGTGACCTATAGACTTATAATAATCAGGTCCATAACTGCACAGATCTTTCAAGAACATCCAGGAGTTGAATTGATCACATTGTGACAATGAGTTCGAAGCCTTTGGTTCAGGATGTATAGAGAGAAGGTTTCGCCAAGTTCTCTTGGTCTGTAAGCTTTCATCCGGGCTTGGGTTTAATGGTGATCGTTTCCACAGTTCCTCAGCACATTTCAGATCATCAGGAGTGGCTCCGTGCACAAGGGGGAATAAAAGGCCTGAGGTCAGATGCTTGAGCGAGTCGTTTGTCTTTTCAGCAGTTGGAACATGTGATTTTAGGTCGACATCGAAATTATCGTATGCATAGGCAGCAAGAAGGGATTGCCCAAGGGTGCGTAACTTGTGTGCCGATTCAATCGACAGCGATCTAACGGCAGCATTGATGGTTTCAGTTGATATTGAAATCCCAATGCGTGCGAGAGTTTCAATGACCTTCTGCAGGGTATGTGCAGACTGGAAGAAGATACCAAGCATACTCTGCAGTGTGTTTGCTTTCCAGTTTCTGCTTTGCATGAATATGCTTGTAATGACTGTCCGTTTCTGATTTGCACAAGGTCAGCTCTAGTCCATCCAAGTTTCAGAATGACGAAAATACACCGACAATCATTGAAATTGCCATTTGGTGTTGTACCAATGATTTCTGGCCCCGTTCTGCAGTTAGTCCATTGATAAATCCCTCCAAGTCTATCTCATCAACGGCATCCCAGTAGCTTGTATCCAAGTCATCATTCCCGCCCACTTCTCCATCATTTTCACCATTTCCATTCAAGTTAGAACCAGGCCCGTCGTCCAACAACATGCCAAGCATTTGCCATAGTCCTGGAGCATTGGCCTCTATATCTTGAGCCATATCTTCAAGTGAGAAGTCCTTGAGCTGCTTCGTGGTCGCACTCCATGCACCAAAATGCCATCCACTATCTCCAGAGGTGAGTATCCTGAGTTCCTTCTGGTATATTTCATGTACTATGTCTCTGGCTTGTCTCATCAGCAATGTCTTGTTGCCCAATGGATGTTTGAATAGCAATAGAAGGATATTGGCAGATTCGGATGCAAATAGATCGCCTACAGGTGGGTGATCATCATATCGCCTGGTGGAGAGTAATGACTGTAGGAATTGAGATACTGTGAACCCACACATCTCGAGGGCTTCAATCGCGCTGTCCACTGATGATTGCATCGTGAATTGCGTGGAATGCTTACAGAGTAGATGACATGGTGCGGCACTTCTGCGGGCGATCTCCATATCATTGTCCGGGGATTCCGAAAATATGTTTTATTATATAATCCTATTGGACTTATTGACTCGAAGCCCATTTTATTTCGTAGTCCGCTGTCAGCCTGACATTGTTTACAAATGTTTTACTCCAACCGCTGCTCAGGCTCCTTCACACCTCCGCTGGGAGTGAGAGGGGCGCAAGACTTAGTGAAATTCTGAGTGGATGGACGATTATATAATCGCACGTGGATAATTCAAACCCAGCATAACCTTAATCCCCTCACACTCCCAGCGGGGGCTGCAAGAAAACATTTGTAAACAATGTCAGCCACACGTCGGACTATGAAATAAAATGGGTTCCAAGACAATAAATCTGGCGCGGTTATATAATAAACCACATGAGGCAGGTGCAGAGCATTATCTAATGTCGGAGCACAAATATTCAGTAGGCAAACTTTCAAGTAGTATTGACTAGCAAATAATGCTAATGGGGTGTGCACAAAAAAAGTACAAAGTACAAAGAGAGGACACATGTGTATATATGATTGAAATGGGGCAAATGAGAAGGCAAGATGGGGCCCAAACAAAAGTGCACACAAGGGGACTTGAACTGGCACCTTATGTAAAAAGAAGTGGGACATCAGCCGTTAAGCACCTAAGGCACCAGTTCTCAGTACCAATAGACGTCTTTCAGATGGGGTTATTATGTTACGAGAAACCTATCTGAGAGACCAACTATCCGCACCGGAACTACCCGGCTGGCCCTGAACTTTCATTTTGTTGGCTGCGCGTCGGCAAATCCCCCGCGTTACCTCCAGCATGGCTACGCTGCGCCTCTGCCAGCCCTTCGCAGACCCTCCCCCGAGGGTCATCCAGTCTGTACGAGCCTTGTCAGATGTTTCTTCATTCTTGATATTCCACTTCCCACGACCCTTTTCTTTTATTCTTTCCCTTTTCTTCCTTCACGCGCTGGTCCACGATGTCGACGCATCCTTTTACTCGATCGTCTCAACCCATCACAACCAAGGGGATGGGCAGGCACTTCACTAGTCCTAGAAAGGCACGGGACAAGAAGAAATCTCGGATCACAACTCTACTTCCAGGACACATATCCAAACGGCAGAAGCTCCTTGACAAACTCGGCGACTTACTTGCAGCTCAACCTTCTGAACTCAAGTCGTCGCTAAATGGTGCCATCGAGGTTGTGTCTCCCACCCCTCTGCCAGAAGAATTGTCAGAAACGCTCCCAATGGAGCCAGAAGAGATGCTATTCACATTCGACGACGAGGACATGCCATGTGGCGCCATGCAGGAACGTTTGCGCACTGCCTGCCCTACTACTAGGTCTATTTCCATGTGCGCTGGCTGGAAGGCTCTCATTCCAACCATCATCGACCCCTTCCTCAAGTACACGGCAGCGGTGCTTGGCCAACCGTTAGTGGCCCTTGGCTCCCGGCTTTCTTCGTGTACATCAAATTGTCAAGAGCAGAGGCTAACTACCGTATTATGTTTGTTTTTTGATCGTAAGTAACTCCAAATTCTAGCCGTTTCCCCACCCAACAATAAATCGCCAGGTTTCGCATCTATAGACGTCCAGAGCTGTTGCTGCTCCACGGTCCTTCAAACGCTCATTTTCCATGGATTATTTCCGACTGCGCCAGCTCAGCCACGGATGGCCATTTCAGTCGAACTTCTTTCATTCTACCGTGCCCTTTTTGAGCGTTCATGCGATGCAGTCAATGCACTCGCTGCCGCTCTTAGCACCTATTATGCTAGGCGAGGTTTCCGTGTGGCGAATCGCAAAGTAAGTAACATCACTCTTCTTTGTTCTCATGGCTAACTGTTAACCATACGAGGGCAAGACTGTTCGAGATCCATTTCGACGCGGTCTCAGTCAGGCCACGCAATGGTACAACATCCTGGAAGTTGAACTGGAAAAGTGGGTTGACAACGCCATCCAGCAATCTTGCCTTTTCGTCAAGCCCGCAATTGATTCCCTCGCGGACCCTTTACTTTCCACGCCGTCTACAGCTGTGCAGCAGGAGGCTTCGTCCCGAAGCTCTTGCGCCGAGAGTCTCATCCAACGCTGTCCAGCTTGCTTTGGCGGCACCTCGTTTGGAAGACCATTGGACAATGGTGGCGATATTCATGTCGCAACAGACGGTAATTTTCATCATCGGCATCGGCGTTCTGCGGGCGATTGTCCGTCATTCTATGAACTGACTTATTTCATTCCAAAGGGACAGGTAGATGCTGTTGGTCGTCATATCGACCGCGCTCACCACCATCCAACAAGGTTGTCACAACCCGAAGTACCCAACGAGGCTATCGATCAATGTGAAGCCTCATACGAGGCTGCAGATGGCCAGAAACAAAAGACGGCTATGGACAACTTTGACGACACCGGACTAATGGCGCTTATTTGCAGGCATGACATACCGTTGTTTTTTGAAAACATAGACACGCCGGGCGAACAACAGAAGTACAGCGTTGCTCTCATCCGCCATCTTTTCACCCTTCTTCCCTCTCAAGCTATTGTTGTTGTGTTATATGATGTGGGCTGTGTCCTAGCTCGCTCACTCTCCCATGTAAGCTTTCCGATTCGCTCTCTCCTGTTCTAAAATGCTAGCTATCACAGTTCAACATTCTCGGCGAAGACATCGTGTCTCGCCTTCGCTTTGCAACCACGGCCATGCACGCTTATGGCCACGAATGGGCGTGTCAACTCGTTTACAACCCACGTATTACCTCTGGGTTAGGTCTATCTGATGGGGAAGGTACGGAGCGCCTGTGGTCCCGATTCATTAAGCTGATTGGCATTGAACGGGTCTCATCTGTAAGTTCATTTCATAACAACGACGATACTACTCGCTGATCGTTGCCTAGCGCCAACGCCGCATCTGGCTTCTCAACCGTCATGCTGCCGCGATTGGTTACAAAATGCGGAGAGAGCTCGGTGATTGGATCAGGCGCCGTCTCCAAAAGGGAGTAGGCGAACAAGGATCCGCCGCACGTGAAGTCCTCGACAGCTGTGGTGTGAGCATTACGGAACTCCGGGAGCAATGGGCCAATCAACGAGGGATACAATTGTCCATCAGAGCACGTAAGTATCGTTTCCTCCCATCGCACTCTTCTATTCTACTGATTCCATTTCATTAGACGCGCCTTCAAGGGTCAAGAAAGAACTCGATAACGTGCTTGCGCTGCAAGCTGACTTGGACAGTAGCAGTAGAGTGCTGCAACTTGCCTGGGCAACCATTGAAAAAGGGAACACGTCTTCTAGTGTTCTAGATGTGCTCGCAAGCTTAGAGCACAGTCACGCGAGGCTCGTGACGAAGACCGAGGCTCTGTATCCGTCTCTCAATGTGCATGACCGAATCCCAGAGCTCAAAGATGTCAGCCTTGAATTTGTGCAGATCTTACTGATGGCACGGGACCTGAAGATCAACATTCGCAGGAGAGCGGTCGGTAGTTTCTTCGAGTGGGACAAACTTGACCGCGCAGTTGGCGGCAAAGACAAGCCTTTAGGTGTGTCCTCGGTTGCTGGCTCGTTAGTACTGCCTGAGGCATTATTAGGTACGAAGCTTCACCAACAGACACGGAAGGCCATTGCGAAGCGCCAACCTGCACTCATGGCCGCCATCCGCAAATACAATACTTACTGCGAGCAACTTGCCCAGCTCCATAATCCCACTTGGGCGATTCCTTTGCCTGCGCCGCTACCCACAACACTTGGCGACTTACGAAATGATCCGACTCTCATGCAAGATGTATGGATCACCCCTTCCATGGGTGAGGTCCCTTGATGGCTAGAAGATATCGATGTGCATGATGGGATTCGCGCACTCCTCAAGCACGAACGTTGTTTAGAAGAACAATGCCGTCTTGGTATAGAAGCCGACAACATGTGCCGGTGGTTTGGCAACGAACTCACCACCATTCAAGTCGCATTACGACAGTCCGAAAGTAAGTTCAGCCACTATTAGAAGCCTCTATTAATTGGCCACTTTCAGATGGCAACTATCATTTAATTTTACGACAGCGCCTTGAAGCGATTTTGGAGCTACAGGAGCGATGGCCGACCGCCCTAAGTTCACATTCTCGTTACATGAACCAGGCGGAGGTTGCTATCCGAGTCGCTGACACTATAGCAGGAGCATCACAGCCATCCCTGCGTTGGTTAGCCCCGGTTGTTATCGACGATCATTTTCACAGTCCCGATGAAGACATGTGGGGACTCACCGACATGTTGGGTACTGATTCTGCCGAACCTGCCATTGACTCTGAACAGGTCGCCCTCTCGGATATCCTTGGTGATGAGAATCAAGATGACCTCGAGCCTGACCTCAAAACCGACCTTGAAGCTGAAACATCAAGAGTAACCTTGAGCTGGGTGCTCCCAGATGTTCATCGAATACCTATTATTTTTAATACCCTCTGACCAGCCTTCGCAGGTGATAAACATTGATTGTGGAATTGACATGGCAAAGGACGCCCATGTCCCAGTCACCATGCCAACTATCATTCGGGCATCCGTCGATGGTGTCCCTCAACAAACCTTTCTTCCTAGTGATACTGACCTTTTGGCGTCTCCACAGGGCCGACTCAATGATACTTGTATCAATGGTTGTGCCACTCTGCTGTACAGTGCGTTCATGCCCGCTGCTGCTTGCTGTGCAGTTCTCTCGACCCACGATCTCCCCCGCATCCGCTACTATGCCGATGACGACTCTCTCTGGCGCAATGTCTCATGGACATGCTTCTGGGAGAAGCCAGTCTGGATCATCCCAATTCATCGACCATTACCCGTGGGACATTGGGTCCTTTGTACAATTGACTTTCCCTCTAGAAAACTCTTTCTTTTTGACAGCCTCGCTGAACCAAAGCCTTGGAAAAATGAAATTAAGGTCAGTCACCTTTGCAAGTTGATAATATACTAAGTTGTGTCCAGGACATCATGCAGCTCATTTGTCGTCTCTCCAGCATTGCGGCCCGGAAACATGGGACTAGCCAACGAGATTGTGGTGATTGGATGGCCCATCCCATATTGGTAGGCTTCCAGAAGTTACGTATTTGCGGCTCACTAAATGTTATTGCAGCTAGAACCATGGCAAACTAATGGCTACGACTGCGGCGTATGGGTCTTGGCACAAATGGCTGCAATTTTGAGAGGTTATGACATCACTGATGTTAAAGAGGATGACATCAATCACTTTAGACACTTCCTTCAAGTTCTCATCCATCGCATTCTGGAACCAGCATAATAGAGGCGCACCACACGACCATCGTACTCAGGCACACCATCAAGACTCACTCCCCCAAACTTGCAGCACAGCCCACGCAAACGCTCGCAGTCGCCACCCTATAGTGTCTTGCATCATATCTGGGCTTCATCCGTCTCAGAGCAGAGGACCGTGTGAGTAGAGACAGCTGCATTCTCTTAACACATACCCCCCCCCATCCACGTCTGAGCGGCGCGTCTAAAATGCGCGGCGGGAACGAAGCGGACCACCGGGGGACCTTATGTCCTGGCCGCTGGGGCATTCGCACGCTCGGGGGGTGCGGCTTCTGGCCACAGGGGGCCCTACAATACGTAGTATTAGGTTGTAAAGTGTACCATGGGGCGAACCACCCCGAAGGACTATAATTCCAAGTATCCATAAATTTAAATGATGATCTCTACTTATGCATGACAAGGATGGTTTACCTACAGACGTGTGAGAAACTTAGCTAGAACAGTAGCAATGAATAAATATTGGAAAGTACCAACCCCTATCCGACGGTTTGGGATGATGGAGGACAATTCGTTATTGTTGAAATGCTTCAATTTTGAGAACAGCGTCTTTGACACTGTTGGACGTACCGAACTCGATGTCATGGACAGAAATGGCGCATCTGTCTCTGACGATGCGTTGGATGCATCCTTGCACGATGACGTGTCTGCCATCAGAGATGTTCTGGTCAGACGCGGATGAGAGGCTGGGAAGTAAAAGGCCATAGGCCCATACTGAGACGTCGACATTGAACCCTCTATGTATCTCTGGCTCCGCCGAACCTTGACTGACTGGTTAACACGCACACAGCACATGCGTGTGGAGGCTGAGGTTGCAAAGGCTAGTATGAATGAAAGTGAAGGATAGACACTCACAGTGTTTGCATACAATTGGAGACGAAACTTCCAGCGGAATTCTGGCGCGAGTGGTGAGGTAGTAAATGCAGTCAGCATCTGCAGCTGAAGCTTGAAGGCTCGCCGCCAAAAGTCATCACATCGACGGATAGACCGTCTTGCAGAACAGGCACGACAGCATCCATGCTTCTAATAGCAGCACCTATCGAAGTAGACTCACTTGTATGAACGCCAACGGTGCCTTGAGGTGCAAAAGTTGGCCATGGTGTGACTTATACGTTTTAGATGACTGTAAATAATAGCACTGCAAGAATGGTCAAGCCATGTTGGTGCAGCATGTCTTTTTTGGTGGAAATCGGAGGTTCAGCAGAGAAGATCTTGTCATATGACCCTCGCGGCTGTCATCGAGCACGCAATGGATCTGGTACAAGTGAACAGTGCTTTGTTCTGAGCCTTACAATTATTGACTTATGGGTTGCAGCATTCTGCGGCTGGATGCATATTCCCTGGTTGCTCACAGGTGCATTCCTTACTACGGCCCGACTATTCACGTATGTATCGTAATTCGCATTAGTTATGATCACATTAATTGTACATCGCCCATTTTGTACAGATAGCGAAGTCTCACCAGGTGAATATCATGCTATCCCAACTACTTCCGCCATCCCACGCCATCAACATACGCCTTCTCGGAGACCGAACACTACGGTTCTAGTTGTTCAGCACCACCTTTGCAGCCACAACCAAAGGTTTCAGTATCCGCCCGTTAGCTTCATGAGCTCTTTTGAATCTCAGTGCCCTTACCAATTGCCTCAGGCCGAGATGCCAGAAACTAGCCAGCCTCTGCTCTCATCGACCACTCCGATCAAACACAAGAGCGCTCTTGAGAGGCTCTTCTCGACATATACCCGCTTTCGTCATCCAACACTAAATGCAATTGGCCAAGAAATCATGGGTTCCATAGTCGGCCCCATGCCAGTCCAAGAATTCCTCAACACCTTTCTGCCCGTATCACGCATTCCCAACTATTCTTCCACAAAAGATCTGTTCAAAAAGGGAGAATCGTTTCATAGAACTGTTAGCGCCATGGACGAGTACAGCATGTACAAACCATTTGTGAGTGTTGTATGCGCTCAATTCATCTACATACCACCACATACTCATTTCTGCACCATAAGACCGAAGAAATGGGTCAATTTGCCCCACAGCTCCGTTTCATTGATACCCATGCTCGAGGAGACAAGAAGAACGGGTATCAATTTGAGATCAAACCTGACATATCCGTTTATCATGAGTCGCTCGCCGACGCTGTTCCCACAGCCTGCAATTCTTTGTTACTCGATATGCACATCGAGTTCAAGCGATTAGGCCAGGACGATCCATTCTTATCCCCTTCTTCTGGGGACCAGGATCAACAATCTTTTATTGGTTCCACCCTGACCCATAAAGACATGTTAGGGCAAATTGGTGCCTACGCTGCAGCTCAACTCGCATCCCAATTTCGTATGCACTGCTTCTCTCTATTTATACTGTGCAACACTGCCCACATAATTCGATGGGAAAGGGAAGGAGCAATCGTCACGGAGCCAATTTCATATAACGTCGGCTCAACGCTTGTTGAGTTTTTCTCTCGGTATTCGCAGGCTCCACCAGAGCTACGTGGCATCAACACCACGGTGTCAGCCGCTACCGAAGACGAAGCTACTCGTGCTAGGACTAAATTGAACCTGCCTAATAGTACGCCTATGTTCAAGACAGACATCCCTGGAAGCGGAGACGGCTCGCCGTTTACGGTCATTTTCGCTCGTTCTGAATCCAGTCCGACCTCTCCAGTCTGTCATGGAACACGCGCCTGCGCTGCATATGACCCTACAGGGGACCGCAACATATTCTTCAAAGACTCGTGGCGTATTGACGCTATTGACATCAACCCTGAGGGGCAAATCTATTCCCGACTGAATGAAAACCACGTTCCCTATGTCCCGATTTGTCTAGCAAGTGGGGACGTGCAGTGTTGGCCCGAACAAAAGACGCAGACGTTCAAGCACTCAAAGTCTCCATGGGCTTGTCGCAAAGGTGTAGCAATCACATCTCATGTACATCACTGGCTTGTCCTAGACATTGTTGGAGAAAGCCTGACGAATTTCGCGTCCACTCGGCAGCTGATCCAAGCCATACACGATGCACTTCTTGGTGAGTTGTTTCTATTATTATGATGGTTTGATCCATTCAATCAGTTGACACTGTCCCCAATGCCTAGCTCATCAAGCAGCATTCAATGTAGGGTTCCTTCATCGGGATCTCAGCCCTGGGAATATTATCATTGTTGGTAATCATGGATATTTAATTGATTGGGATCTGGCGAAACCGACTAATATAGAGACCCCTCATCGGGTTACATGTACCGTTCGTGGCGCCCCTCTCTTTGTATTTACCGTCTGATGTTGATAAGCTTCGGCCAGGGAACCTGGCAATTTATGTCCACATGCCTTGTCGAGGATACGAGTGCAGCACACATGTTTCAAGATGACTTGGAGTCCTCATTTTGGGTGCTTCTCTGGACTGTTCTTATGTACTCCAAATCAACGTTCTCTACTGATGATCTCAGCAAGTTTATTTGGCAAACCTTCGAATCGGACGGGCAGCATAAACGGAGCGTGCTCGTCTCACAGACCCTTTTTGAGAGTAACCCTTCCTTCGAGGTCGACCTGGCTCTCGAGGTCGACCCGCCCCTTGAAATTAACCCTTCCCTTGAGGTTGACCCATCCCTCCCTTCCGACCTGTCCGTCGATCTTGACCAAACCCTCGAGCCCGACCAGACCCACGAGCTCGACCAGACCCACGAGCTCGACCAGACCCACGAGCTCGACCAGACCCACGAGCCTAACGAGTCACCCGACCCTTTCTCCGACCCAACCTTTTCCAGTCTCGCATCAGCCCTGACGGCCCCTACCCCTTCCCTAATCTACCCTCACTATGCCAGCTGCTGAAGGACCTTGCCGATCTGTTCCGCACTCGTTACCTGAAACCCCGCCCAGAAGAGTGCGCGGCCCTGCAGAGGATTGATCAGAAGATCAAAGATCAAAGACAAACTCAAGAACGTGCCGTCCTCAGATGCAGCAGGCTGGCTCGACATCATGAAAGATTACAAGGTAAATTTACCAGCTTACCGCTATACGGAATCCCTTAAAAGGCTGAGGAATCACGACTGCACAATCCAATGTTTTGCCTGCCACCTGTCATCGGAGACTTGGCCCACAGATGACAAAGCTGTGGCGCAACGATTGACTAAAATGAAGCATCGTGGAAGGGACAGATCAGGTGATGCTCCTGCAGTCAAAGCACTTACTGGACTGTGTGTTGGAGGAGGAGGAGAGAAGTCGTTGTAAGAGGGCGAGGGGATCTGGAGGGGCAGTGGCACCAGTGGAGATGTCCCCATAGCCTGGTTGTGCTGTCACCCTTCCATTCTATTCGGTTCATACATGCATTATTTTGAGGTTATAACTGACCTCCTTACCATAACTAACCACAATTGTTTCACTACATGTACTTCTTGTTATACTGCCTCCCCCGATTTATGATCACATCACGAAAGAGACCCGATGAAGCCGGCAACATCCTCAGCGCGTGACGAAGAGCCTCCCGTGGGTGACCTTGGCAACTTACGGAACAACACTTCGAGGTGACGTACAAACATAACATACTGACACAAAGTTCCTTCATTTCAACATACAGGGAAACTTGGATTTTAACCGGAAAATCTTAATTCAATTTGGACACCCACCATTCCCTTTGTTGATGACCCAGGTTGAGTGCACATTATGGCGGGGAGGACACTCTAGAGGATCATCACGCCATTCCAGAGAGTGACAGAGAAGAGGATGGGCATGATTCTGCAAAGCCAGTTGATGTGAGCCAAATGGAAGAGATGGAAGAGGACGAAATGAAGATAAATAGGTGTAGGGGACAAACCTGCACAACCCGTGTTCTCAAAGACCATTTCCGACTGTGGAGGCGGAACCAACAACGGAGGCAAAGATCTTCTGCAACATTAAAAATCAACGCTTGTAGAGCCTGAGGGCTGGTCGTCATCTGGCGATGAGGTCGTTATCATCGACACTAGAAGTGGTGGTACAGTCGTTGCAGTTGTCGCGCTTGTGATGGAGATGACAATGGTTGACATTGGTGGTGTTGGCATCATCGTCATTGTCACGTTGGCAGTGGTAGACGGAAAGTCGATCAGCTGAGAAGGCGTTAACATCGCAGCGGCAACGCCAGGCGAAGAAGACTTATCTCGCATGCCAAATACGCCATACGAGACACCAGAAACATTGCAGGAGCTGCGAGAGGTGCCAAGGGGGCTGCAATGGTGAGACATACACCACAGAAGAAGAGCTCGGCGTCCAAAAATATTTGCAAACAGTGGAAATTAATCACCACTGAAATGGGCGACAGACGTCGGCCAACAAATTCCAGTAGCCAAGAGACACGACGGTCACCAGCTTCGCAGGAATGGGCAACAGATGTCAGCCAACAAATTCCAGTAGCCAAGAAACCCGACGTAAATTCACCAGCTTTGCTGGAACGGGCGACAGATGTCCGCCAATGACTTCCAGCGAACATAGTGCAATGGTTGCTTCCGAAGTTGAGCATTTGGTTTGCCGCTGTTTGTACTTGTGTATTTGTTTTGAGTAGAATTATTCCGGGTTCTATTCTGTTCTATCTAGGCATGGCCAGAATCAAGCAGACAGCAGGAAGAACATCCTGTGGGATTGCTTCGCGTGTACAATGTACCCGTGCTACCCATTCCAGTACCAGGAACGCCAGAGGCGCGTCTGTGGAATCCAGTGCGTCACTTAGCTCACTGACATCCATCTGTCCCCTCGTCTCTGGCTCAGAGGCTCGATGATACCTCGGAACTCGTGCACGCTGACTGGCAGACACTTGAGCTTGAAGAAGGGCTTACCAATAGAGTGTGTAACATATACCTCCATCATCGCGTCGATACTAACAGGAACACGTAGTACTGTTATCTATGTCATGACGGCGGCAAGTTCTTATTTTGTTGTGTCTCAGAGTCCTGTCCGCGCGTGGTCTGCGACCGTTGCCTAGGAGTCTCCCAGCAACTGGCATCCAAAGTCTGCGCTGCAGACATTGATTTCTTGTGTCCTGGCTGTCACGAGCTGAAGGACCGCGCTGCAAAGCGCAAACTATCCCCTTACTTTGTGAGTCATCGTCTATTTATTTTGAATTGAGCTGATATCAAGCCAAGGCATTCACACGCATGGTAAATGGGAAGGAAGTTAGCGTGCTGGACAAACCCACCATCGTCGCGGGTGTCTGCGAAAGGGCGTCGAAATCGCAAGTCCGTGCGGACTCGACACTTATCCTCCATCTGGTTTGTGTAGGGATGGACACCTCCGGGTGTCTGCCTCTTCTTCTCAAGACAGCCCTTGAGGACTACCACAAGAAAGATGCGCTGGAGTACGTGCAAGAGGTGTTTGATTTCGGAACAGATGTCAAGTTCGGCAGGTGGAAGGCGAGGAGGGAGATGTTGGGTACGAGGCTAGCTGCGCGCAAGTTCCAGCGCAAATTAGTTTTTGTGACGGCCCACAGCGAGATCACCCGCGGTGACCTGTTTGCAGGGAGGTGTGCACAAGGCCGCGATGTTTCAATGGAGGTTGTCAAGTCCGGGTCTACTCCGGTAAGGTGTCCGGTCAAGTCCAGACGGAAACAGATGAAGGAAGAGAGCAGAGGGCTGGACAAGAGGTTAGTCCGGCCGGAGTTGGTGACCGCGTGGATTCAACGACTAAGGATAACGAGCGTTGATCCCTTGCGTAGGTTCTGGTCAAGAGGGGTAGACGGAGACAGAGACGGAGACGGACAAGAACAGGAGTAGATGACTATGGTTGATTTCAGACTGAAGTGTACAGGATAATCTACAGAGTACTTATACTAAGTGCAAACTAGGGA
>Ga0307518_10000638_pt1 | contig 26313 bp, 9 predicted proteins | sample 25_EM_MG_FD_203889 | JGI IMG/M metagenome (GOLD analysis project Ga0307518, IMG submission 203889) | Populus trichocarpa ectomycorrhiza microbial communities from riparian zone in the Pacific Northwest, United States - 25_EM | ecosystem: Host-associated > Plants > Roots > Unclassified | place... | reverse complement strand
ATCATCTAGCATAAAAATCTGACTTGAATCTTCCTCGTGGGATCGACCCCTTGCTTGCTCTATACTATCTTGTGTGTTGTGTTTGAAGCTAGGGTAATTAATTTGTGCGACCGCGACATCGCAACAATCAGTCATGTCCTCTCTCTATGTCAATTCTCATCATCATACCATCCTTTCCTAAGAAATGAGATATGACATAAACACATATTCTGTTAACATATTAATGCGATGATCATTAAGCTGGTCCAAAACATGGAGAAGCCAGTTCAACTTCAAATTCTACAGTAAATCTGTGATTTCTATAAGACATTTTTCCAAAAGGTATAGAGATCACGTTTATATATGTTTTCCAAGAAAGCAATTGATTTCATAAAATAGAAGACCCAAGAAAGATACTTTCAGACTGGGAGAGGGGGAATAAAAAAAAAAAGATAGTAATCTGTTGGTTTCAAAAGTTTAGCAGCCTCTAAGCATGATTGATTGAACCACCGCTTGCGTTTTGTTTGGCAACATCTAATCGCCAACAAATGCCATGATACTTCCTGTTAAACAGATTCAATAAATTTATATTTTGGCAGCGCGCACAAGTTTCCAGGTCTATAGGTTATATGCATTTTGCATAATTTGGTCCCACGAATCAAAATTCCAGATGATAGTTGAGAGCATAAAAGAATATGCCCCCAAATCCATTAAAATCACACCATAAATTGTAAAAAAAACAAAACATCCTCCCTTAGAACATGTCATTTTGTCCATTCAAAGATCGATAGATCTATTGAAAGAATCACAGAAATTTATCAGACAACCAAGGTAAAAAAAGACCAAAAGTGAAAAACATTTTCAACTTTAATTCTAAACCCTTTAATATCTTATAGACCACTATCATGCATGAGCCATTACGAAAAAGAAAAACACAAAACCAAAAAGAAGGGAGAGGAAGGAAGGATCCAATGTTGCAGAACTTTATCAAATATCATAAATCTCTGCGAGACCAATTTGAACATATGAAACATAAAAAGTTAAAAGCAACAGGGAGAAAAGAAGGGCTTGCAGTTCCTTTGATAATAGGATTTCCAATAACAACAGAGATAAAGTAAAAACCAATAGAGATTAAATGTGCAAAATCCCCACCCACAACAATCCACCATACGAGTCAAAATTATGTGCACGAACAGAAGAAGAAGAAATTGAACGCAGGAGATCCATTTCCAGCTAAATTAAGTATAAAAAAGTTCCTAATTTAACACAAATGGACCAACCAAATCATCAACTTTAAGGCCAAATCAGATGATAAACCACAATAAAAGTGAAAAGATCAATAGATACTCACAGCCCATAATGGCAAAACAGGAGCTCTGCCTGTTACCACAAGCCAAACCCAACCGTATCCAACAAGATTCTGCAAAGCACCAACTAACAAAGCACCCCATAAAGGCAAGATTTCTGATAAACTACCGGCCAAGAAACCAACACTACCACCAAGATCTTTAGCAACACCTAAACTTGCAAGCTGCCTTTGATTGTAGTTCAATGAGCTCTTTATAACAGGTGATATGCTACCAAATAAATAACCAATTCCTGCACATGATTGTATCCACATTGCAGCCACAAAAACTAGCCATCTATTATTGATGAACCCAGAAAATCTATCTGGCAACTTGCCCATCATCACTAAAACAACAACAACAACAACAACAAAAGTCTGTTTCTTGATTTTGTGGTTTCTAGCTAAATGAAAGGAGCTGAAATTAATTGAACGGATGGGTTGCAAATTAACAAGACTTTAGCTTTTTTTGTTTAATAAAAGAAGGGTACTTTTGAGGTTATTTTACAGTACAAAAAGAAAGAAAATGATAGATAACGATGATATATGTGCTGTTTTTGGGGGGTCACAGACCATGGAGAGCTGCCCTGCCCTGTCTGGTTTTTTTTTTTTCTATGTATAAACTACGAACTTTAAGCAATACTTTTAGTCCTTCTAATTTAGCACAAGTTCTTCTTTGACCTCTACATCTTAGAATGTCCCAATATGGGTCTTCTTGATTTAGAACATTCTAAGAAATAAAGATTTCCCATTGCAAAAAAATAAAAGAATAATTAGAGAGGCTTCCATAAAGAAATATAAGAAAATGGAAGTGGTGAGATTTTGATTGAATTTTACTTTTTATTCAAATAAAATCTACTTTTTATTATCAAAAAAATCATCTATGACCAACACATATGATTGTGCTTTTGACTAAATTTACCAAATAAGCTTTGCTAATTTTCAAAAGCTATATATGTGATAAATAAAAAAGAGAGAGAGAGAGAGAGATAAGAAAGGGATACCTGAAAATATACACGAATGAACTCCTATCTTTTCTAAGTTTTATAAATAATTCTTTATTATGCAATCAAAATTATTTATCACTTGCATCAATGGTTTTCTTCATTTTTTTTCTTTAGATATTTAGACAAAAATCTAATTTTTATGAAAAAATATTTTATAATTAAAAAAATAGAAAATGGTTACTTATTTTCTATTAGAACCATAGTTTTTACACCCGGCCTGATTCAAGGCCCGGGTTCCGGGTTTTGACCGGGTTGCCCGGGTCAATTTTTTTAAAAATCAAAACAACGTTGTTTTAGTAAAAAAACAAAAGTCAACAGGTTGCAACCGGGTTTTTTACTGGGTCTTACCAGGTCAACCCGTCGGGTCACACCAAATTTTTTTTTCCATGTTTTTTCTTCAACCCGGCCCGGTTTCAGTCCCGGGTTAGCCAGGTCTCGGGTCGACATGTCGGGCCAGGTCGGGTTTAAACTATGATTAGAACACTTGGATTGAGATTGGAACAATGTAAAAAATCTAAGCCTAAAAATGAGATGTTTTAAACGGTAGAGGTGAAAGTGCAACACTTGGTAAAATTTAGATGACAAAACCTATTATACAAGGATATTTGTTGAAACGCAACCGTGTTTGCTTCATTGCAAGACGGAATAGACGGGGAACGGACGAACGGTAATAAAAAAAATACATGGGAAGGACAAAGATAGCCTCGTCTCTCTTTTCTATTTTTTTTTTTTACCTTTCACCATTGGCTGGTTGTTCCTTATTTTTGGCTTCCCCTGTAATAACTGTGGATTGTTCTGCCTTGAATCTATGCCACGTGGTAGCAAACTGAATCCATTGCCTGAAATTGACACTCTGATTTTTCTATATTTAAGAAGAGTTACCCCATGAACACGGACGGCGCGCCGTCCGGATAAAGTTCCCAAAACAACGTGAAAGAATTCTAAGGCGTGGGTATTATTAAATTATTATTTTTCTATATTGTTTATTCTCTCAAAAATGTTATAGACTTCTTACTTGGTGCTTCATTCCGAGTGATTTTTTTTTAAGTAAAGAAAAACATGCAGCATTGGTAATGTTTTTTTAATTTACAGGGAAAATTTCGATTATAAACCTAAAATTTAATTTATTTGAAATTAAATATTTTTCAATTATCAAGACGATAATATATTTGATCAAATTATATCACCTCGAGTTATTCTGTCGAATCCACAACTTAAACCAAATAAAAATATAAACAAATGAATTATTAAAATATTTATTTGATTAAAATTAAAATGGTATTAATCAAATACTATTCATATAATAAATTCTTCCATTTCAATCCAATATAATTTGAAAATAAAATATTTTGAATAAAGATGACAATGATACCCACAAGTCAAGTTTTTTTTTAATATCCATAACCTACACATTATCCATGGGGTATAAAATTTAAATATTCATACCTTATTTATCAGGTTTTGAATATTCATATGGGTATCCATTATCCAACCATTATTTATTATTCAACTAATATATATTGGAAGTGTTTGTGTGTGTGTTTTGGATTCAAAAAAGATATAAATATTGTACATATATATCTATATAATACAAATAAGTATATTGGGTTAAGTTCGAGTTGGGTTTCAGGTTGAGTTTGACAATATTTATATCTTATTCATTGCTCATCGGGTAAGGTAACTATCCAAAAAATCTACTTATTCAGGTTGGTATCCATTGGGTTTAGATTAAATTGTCATCCATACCTAAAAATCTATTTGTCTATCCATTTTTACCTAAAAACACCCTAGAACCTCAATAAATCAATCTCTTAACTCAGTAAACTCCTAAATCAGTTCAAAAACACAAAATAAAATAAATCTCTCTCGAGCTCAATATACTTTTGCATGCAATATGAATGCTAAAAATCACTATCATTGAACTTATTTTGTCAAATGAAACCATTTAACACTAAGTTTAGTCGTTTTGGTTATTGTGATTGTGACAACCGATAACTTTTTCTCTACTCTCCTTTTTTTCCCAGTAAGTTTCTCTTTTTTTCTTTCTTGCTCAGATACTAAAAAAAAAAAGAAGCTTTAGGACCAAAATAAAAATTATCAAGAATGTAAGATTGGTTGTCTTTTCTTATCTTTTTATATTTTAGTCCTCTAACTTTTAATTTAATATACTTACCATAATTCCAAACTTGATTTTATCTAATTAGACTATTGAAGGATTCAATTGAAATTAAAAATAAAAATTTTGAAAGATATATCATACTACACTTGACTTGTTAGGAAAAACATTGAGTTTAGATGATGTTGTCTTAAAAGATGAAACCACACAGACAGGTGGAAGTCAATTCACTCGTAGTCGCATAAGACATAGATAAGCTCAAATGTATTATTATATTATGTATAATTATATTTGGTATCTTTTAGTTAAGAGTTATTTTTATTATTATTACAATGCAATATTGTTTTAGCTAATTATCATGTTGATTTTAAAGTTGTCTTACATATTATATATTTTTATACTTATTTTATATAAGCATGATTTAAAATCGTTAATTAACAGATAAACATGTGAATATATTATTTAAAATTTAAAATTATCCATTAATAATATAAAAAATACATATAAATAAAAACAATTTTAAAAACACACACACATTAATCTAGGATTATAATTAATAAATAAAATTGATGATAAAATATCACAACTGCTAATATTATTATTATTATTATTATTATTATTATTAGTTGCTAAATAAAATTGTATTTTTCAACAACAATTGAGTTAAAATATATTATTTTCTAAATAATTTTATTTTGTTTGCTGTATCTTAATTTTTTTGTTTTTTGTTTTTTTTTTTTATCAAATTATGCTAGTTGATATGAGACTCATTGTAAAGTTAGATCTGTCTTGTCCTCGTGCCGAATGATTTGTCGGTTCTCCATAAACATGTCAAACATGTTAATAGCCTTGCACAAAAGGATAAAATATCATTTTGTGGCAGATAAGGATCATCAAGTTATCATCAGCCAATGATCTCTGCTGTAATGAAAAGCACTCTTCATCCCATCTTCTTCCTCTCAATATATGTAAACACATAGTCTCTCAGTGGTCTCAGATTCAAGTTCTGTGGTTACTTATATAATAGCCACTAGAGACTTACATGATCGTTAACTTCAGAGCCTGTAGGATTAGTCGAGGTGCGTGCAAGCTGGCCCGGACACCCACATTAAACTAAAAAAAAAAAATATAAACACATGAAAGATCTGGCAAATATAAAATAGAATGATCATCAAGTTATATTATTATAGGAATCTCAAATTTTTCTAACATAAAAAAAATTTATATCTTGGCAGAATGTTTAGTAACGAAATTAACAAAATACAAGCATTTTAAACAACCATTTTAAATCGAATTTCCATAAACAATTTATTATTAGTATTATTATTTTTAGATTAAATACATAATAATTAAAAATAAATTTATTAAAATTTAAACAAAAAATCATAATAATATTTAAAAATTATATCAAAACTAAAAACTTTTTAGTGAATTTAGTAAATTTTGTTTGGAGTGTAAAAACTCAAATAAAATAAAAAAAACTTTTAAAGGACCTGGCCTACACACACTTAGGTAATACTACTAGTTTAACCAAGTTTTCTCCAATGATTTTCCTTGATTGATTTTGAAATTTTGAATGTTAGGGAATGTCATCGGGCACACAATAATATGGATTGGGCCATTGAGGCTATTGCCTGGTTTGGATCTGGAGACAATTAACTAGTTTTGCAAATTGTGCCGTGTGCCTTAGTCGCTACTATATCCACCATTTGGGCCGGAACGGAAACTAAACCCAGTTATAATTGCTCTTTCCGGCAGGAAATGGTCAGATAACATCCAAGAGACGACATCCCTTCCTCTACATAATTTTCAGCCTGGTCGATTCATTGTCAATTTGGCAATGCGAGTGGGCATATGGAGATATGAAGTTATGAATTACGGCATCAGTTGAAGAGGGTTGTTCTACAACTTGAAATTATTAATCCCAAGCTTGATCATGATGCCTCTAGAGAGTACCCTTCCTACATGAATCACATTTGGTGTTTTACTATTCAATGCACCTGTGCTCCGCTGTGGTAGGATTATAAGTTATTTTCAAACATTAGGTGTTTGTGTCGTAGATGCACTTTACAATATCATGTTTTCTTTTTTATTTAGAGATAATATTATTTATTTCTTGATACAAGTTTTTTTCTAATATTTCAAACATAAGGCGTTTGTGTCTGCTTATCTTTTCAGTGTATAATGTTGAGACCTAACAAATCTTATGCTTTAATTTGAGGATTTAGGTGGAGGTCTAATTTTTGTAGTTGTAGTGCATTTGATGAGGTAAGAACATGTGAATCTGAATAGCTTGATTCTCTAACCTTCGCTTTTCCTAGTCATCAATACAGCTCGTGCCTTCTCCTCAAAGCAATACCTCGCCTTTATAATACCATTTTCACCATGATTATTGCCATCGTCTCACAGAGTGCGAATTGAGAGACTCGCACGGCAAGGAAAGCAAGGGAGAAGATGTCGGATTGGGGGCCGGTATTTGTGGCGGTGGTGCTATTTATACTCTTAACACCAGGTTTGCTGATTCAGATGCCGGGTCATCACCGATTCATAGAATTTGGCAACTTCAAGACTAGCGGAGTTTCCATACTGGTTCACTCCATCCTCTACTTCGCTCTCATTTGCATCTTCTTGCTTGCTGTTGGTGTCCACATGTATGTTGGTTCATAGACCTCGATTGCGGATCTGCTTTTGACACAGAGATGTGACGCCTATAACATGTTGTAATAAATCTGCTCTTTTTTTTTTGGGTTTTTGTTTTAAGTAGATGTTCTTTTAACTTGATTCGTGTGGCAAATATTTGTACTTAATCCATTGAAAAGATGTAATGGAGTTCTATGTGTGCTTTGTGATTGCAAGTTGGAATTCCTAACTGAATCAATTACAGACGAGCCTGGATATACTCGCAATAGGCACCAAGTTCAGCGTTACCTGTCACTCTTTAAGTTTTGCTAGTGAATAGTGATTTCATAAACTTGAAAGAGAAGCAGAAAATTAGGTTGAAGATGCAAGGGGGTAGGAATTTTAGTCAGGGTTAAATCAGGGAAAAAATCTCAGAGAAAACTAAAATATAAAATTTTCTCGATTTATGGCTAAAAATATAAATTGTTGAAGGAGTTGAAAAAAAACCTCCTTACAGGAGCCGGAGCCGGAGCCGGAGCCGGAGCCCCTGCCAGCCCTCCTGGTTCCGCCACCATGAAGATGACTAGGGGTAACTTGAATGAGAGTGGATTGAAAGGGTTGGAGGATTTGCAATCTTTGCACAAACACGATTATTGGATAGAGACTCTGAAGGAGAGAGACTGAAGGATCACCTGGCTAGAAACGATATAGGAACATACCAATTTTTTTTCATGCCACGTGTTGTTTATATTTAACAAAACACTAAATCACTGTAACACATTCATAAAAAATAAAAATAAAAACACTAAATCACTGTAACACATTCATAAAACAATATTTATTCAACAATACGTTGTTTTTTATATTTTTCAATGTCATCTCTCTAACTAAAATATAACTTTTTTTTTTTTTTTTATGATAGGAAGCAATTGTTTTCATAAGTTGAGGTGTGTGGAATAGCTAGAACTAACATGTAGATGTTTATTAGATGACATGTATATTGAACTGACCTGCATGAATTGTATACGGAGAGATCACATGTGTCTATGGAAATGCTCATATGACAATTGTGTAAGTGATTCTTAAACTTGAGATCACTAAGTTATCCTATACAGATAATATTATACTTTGATTCTGACTACATGTTGTTCTGATCAAGGGTGATAAACAGGTAAATATATATTGAGTATATCATGAACTATATGAAGGTATTTGAGTGATCAATAGATGATTAATCATTCTATGTGAATTAGGAAAAGTGTTCCACTGTTATCGAATAAATATTGATTGTGAAATCCTTGCGCAAGGTGAACTAAAATTTAAAAAGAGTTTTAAATCTTATTAAAATAATCAATGACTATAGTGTTGATATAAACATACTTCATATTATAATGTCTAAATCAAAACATTTATGATGAATGTATAATGATTACATAAAGAAATTGATCACTAAAAGGTTAAGTCAAACCACATATGACTTTGCTAATATTTAAGGGATCTTAACACAATACTAGATGATGCACTTGGTCTTGAAATATAAATCAATCAATTATTGAATTGATATTAATTAAATTATTTAATTTATTTAATTCTATTTTCATCATTATTATAATTTATATTTGAACCAACTTATTAAGAATCTAATGAGTTACAGATATTAAAAACCATTGTTCATTAATTAAATTGAGATGATTAATCAAGTGTGACATAATTGTAAATAAGTTTTAGAAATTGAAGATTAAAATGTAATTAATACAATGGACTACAATTCTAGACTTAGAAAAATCAAGTAGGGACTTAAATGAATAAATTTCTAAAATTATCTTGAAATAATATATGTAATATTATTCAAGAGAAAAATTGATTTTTATTTATTTATAGAATTATTATGATTTTCTTATAAATAGAATATTATGCCTTATTTTTTTTAAGTAAGAACTGGTGTGATCAAGTAGAGAAGTATGTTACAAAGCATATAGTGTGTGAGAGAGTTGTACAAATATTACAGAACATACGGTACAATTGAAAATACAATAAAAGAGCTAGTATTCAAAGGTATAACAATCTTTCTCTTTAGAATTTTAAGATATTTTTTATTGATGGTTCGTGATAGAGTAGTTGGATGATTTGTAATATGCGACAACATAATTTTAAAAAATAATATTGAAGAAAAAAAAATCAGATTTTGAGATAATTTTCACTTAAACCTTCACTACTCTAAATTGTCTGATAGTATTCTTATGACTCTTGGAATTTTTTTTTTATATCATTTGTGCTGTGTCTAATTCAGAAAACCCCACATAACCTACCTACCAGTTCTAGGATCAAGCTGATGATTCTGTTAAATGGAGATCAAACTGGTATGGTTGCAGAGAACCAGAGAGTGCGTTTTCAGCATCATGTTTTCTTAGTCAAAAAGTGCTTCAAAATGTCAAATTAATTCCCTCTTGGCCACTTCCATTTTGTCGAGATCTACAATCACCATTTTCTAATGAAAAGGTAATCTTGACTTGACTATAGTAATTTTGCAGTAATTAAGCTGCTCTTGCTTTCCTACAGAATAATCATGATGCTGAACACCATCCTGCACACAAGTAATCTCTCTTTTTTTTTCAATTCAAAGAGCTGGCAGAGATGGCTACAGGCATAAGAACAAAAGAAACCACAGAGATTCTGTACCCCTTGGCAAAATTCAGATTTCATATGGTGCACGACATGATGCTAATTAAAAAGAGAAGAGCAACCTGATTTTATAATCCTAGTAGAGCAGAAAGAGAACTAAAACACCGCCGGCAGACTAGACATAAAGGTGGACGTGAAGAATAACGAGAAACAGAACAAGAAGCAGACCGTAGATAACCAAATGAACAAATATGGCAGCTAGACTCGTCTTCATATTCATGAAATCAAGGGGTCGTTCCTTCCCTGGCATTTGAAAGACCAAACCTGGTGACAGGAACGCAAACAAAGCAGCAGCTATGAGAGAAGCAGCCCAGTCGTTCATCCTAAGCGTCAAGAAATCTCCCAACCTTCCTTCTTTTGAGCTCTTGGTGCCTCAACTCTTAAGAGTAGGAGGAGCTAGGGGAATTAAGCAAAGGTTAAAGGCTTTGGTTGCTATAATAATGTACATGCTCCTTGCAGCTCCTCGAGAGGGGCAATGGGGTCCTTGCTTTAGGGAATAGGATTCCCATGAACTTAGGGCATGGATTATCCTTTCAATCACCCACTTTGTAAGCTTTTTTGAACTAGTTGCTGGATAAGGGAGAGCATCATTTTCTATTGATGTCAAGGCTGATTGTAATCAATGGCAGGACCAAGTGGCAGTATGGTTACCCGCACCATCACCGTTCATTACAGTACTAGAATTCCACTAGGTTACAAGCTTTTCTAAAAGAAGCTTACCTTGAGGAATAATCAAAGCGTGTGTAGGTCCATTCTCTTGCTTCGACCGAGGTGGTCATTATTTCAACCTTTCGGCTGTTTTTAAAAGAATGTTTGATATTAAAAATTATTAAATTTATGTTTTTTTTAATAATTTTAATATATTAATATTAAAAATAAAATAATATAGTTAAAAAACACCCATAATTCTTTTCATTATCTTCTAATGCATATTACCTCAAAAATTGTTTACTTTATCGGTGGTTTGATGGCTTTTATTCCACCTTTTAGGATATTTTTTGAGATTAACAATCTTTAATGCTATATTTATGTAAAAATAAGAATATAAATTTGATCGTTAAAAAATATATTTATTAAAAGGAACATCAACAAATTCTAAACAGAACTAATTTTACCATTTAAAAATATATAAAAATATCCAAATAAAAAAAAAACAATCTTCAATGCCATTGATTATCTATATTTAAGTTATAAACAGGTGAAATGCCCTACCTTTAAGTGCGGTTTAAACTATTGATTTACGTAATTGGAAGTAACCACCTAGAAATCGGGCTTGGTCTTTTCTTTTGAAGATTCCTTACCTCCTAAAAAATATCCACCAATCTTTTATATATATATATATATATAAAGGAGGAGACAGTCGTTCGTTCTTGTTTGACGTGCACCAACCCAAAGACCCACACTGTTTTTCTTGTTATTTAACTAAGCTGTGCTCGTTATTTAGGGCTTGATAAGTTTGTAAATTCTAGCATTTGATTCTCATATTGAGATAAGAAAAAACAAAAATAATGAGAGAGAGGAGAGATGTCATTTTGTAATATAAGATTTTATCTTTAGATTATATTAAAATAAACTTATTTTATATTTATTTCTTTAATCAATTATATTATTATTTTTTCTCATCTAATAAACAACAAGATTCTCATTTAACAAAGGCTTGGAAGTTGGAAGCACGTCGGCTTATAACCAAAGACCACAATGTTCCCTTCAAGTTCCCATACCCCAAGTGTCAAAATGAAAGCTTGATAGAGAGAGAGAAAAAACTCTTCACTTCCATCCTTGTCGCCATAGCCTCGCCTTCAAGATAAGCTTTTAACCTAGTTACCTCCTCTCTTAAAAACTACAAAAGAACCGAAAATCCCCATAATTGTATTTTTTTTCTTTATCCTTTGGAGCTACATAAAATGGCAGACTGGGGGCCAGTGTTGATAGGGGTGGTGCTGTTTGTGTTGCTTACACCAGGTCTTTTGTTTCAGTTACCAGGTAACAGCAAACAAGTGGAGTTTGGGAGTTTGAAGACGAATGGCATGGCTGTAGCTGTGCATACTCTCATCTTTTTCGCTGTCTATGCTGTTCTCATCTTGGCTGTTCATGTTCACATCTATACTGGCTGATTACTCATATTGTACTGGTAAGCTTGTTTGACAAAGTTGTTGCTGGATGGTGGAGATCTCTTTATGCTTGTGCCCATTTTTCCCCTCTCGTTTTTATTTTGTTTTTCTTTCTTTCTTGGTGGGAAAAGAAAGATGGTCATTTATAGTTGTGGATCATGATTTAATAGAACCTTGGCTGCTAATTTGAATCAGAGAAATGGAGCACTGATGTTTTAGTACTGGATTGGCGGACCAGTGCTGTCATTTCCACATTAGTGGGACCCGCTGTTAAGTAGTAGGTATGGAAGGTGAAAGATTCATCTTAGTCAGTTCATAGAAATCCTCTATCGTTTTGTTGTTGCGGAGATTTCAAGTTTAAAGGCTCATAATTAGCATCTTAAGGCTCAATAAAGACTATGGCAACAGTTTAAATGCTCGAGGGTTCTTGTTAAAGAAAAAAAGTAAAGGGGAATGCTAGATGGTGCTGTTGTATTTGGTGCCCAGCTAGAATATGTATTATTCATTAACAGAACCCATCACTTTATTCTATGATATATTGAGACATAAATAATCAATAGGACAAAGAGGAACATTACTAGTATCAAGCATCATGTCAACCATGCTAAAAAAACCTCAAGGTTTCGCATTTAAAACTATACTGAACACGAGGCAAAGAAGATTAGGAAACAGTAATGCTAATACAGAAGAAAAGAAAGAAGAAACTCATGTATAAGAAGGAAATGGAAGAAAACAATAGTATATAGAACTATAAAAGTGGCCTTCGCCTAGGCTGTTTCTGATTGATTACTCATTCCCACTTAAAGAAGGGAATTTTCTAATCAGTTGGCATGTATGTGAACACCTATTGCGATGATCAGGATGGTGATTATGCAAAAGTATATAACAGCATGAACTAGAATGGAAATCCCACTTGTGTACATGTTCCCAAATTCTACTACTCTTGTTCTTGCTGGTAGCTGGAACAATAGCCCTGGTGACAGGACAATGAACAAAACCACTGCAACAACAACCGGTCCCCAATCGGCTTTCATCTCTCTCAACGTGGATTGAGGTTTAAAACTTCAGAGTATTGCTTGAAGCTGGTTTGGTCACAAAAGATAATGATGTGGGTTTAAATATGGAGGAGGACGAATAAGTCTAATTTTCTTGGTGACGAAGGAGGTGGGGATGCGAAACTTATTGAGAAAGAAGAGAGTTGGGTTATGAAGGGAGGAAAGGTATGCTTTTGTAGTGGGTTTTCTTTATGAAGTCGAAAAGAAACAAGTTTTCTTTCACCGCCACCTAATAATTGCTCCCTTATAGGCTTCTTTTTGCCTGCTTTACAGATTGATGAAGATAAGCCTTGGAAAACAAACATAAAATATACAATCAGACAGGCAGGTGCATGTGTAAAGGTCTTGAAATGCTTGGTTGTCTCGTTTATCTTTCTTATGCAAGACATGCAGCAGTCTCCTTGATCGCTATTCTGAAGCTTCCTTTGCATGACTCCAGCCGTTGGTGTTATGGCTTTGTCTTTGACACTTCGGGTAGGCAGAGACAGAAGGAACAAGTGTGAATAGGCTCTGAAGTACATATATAATTGGTCTCTCCTTTCAGTTACAGACAAAAATACCTATCAATATCTACGCATTTCAGCAAAAAAATGATGATAATCCAATTTTTTTTTTTTTTTTAAGCCAGTAGACCATGTTATTAAGACATCAATTTGAAAACCAAATTGATGAAAAGAGATACAGCTTGCTACATAATATCAGAAGCAGAAAAAACATAAGATGACTAGCAACCAACGCACAAAACACAAGGGAACAGCACACCTACAGAATCGCAAGACCTATAGCCAAAACGGAAGAAGAAAAACCGAGCATTCATGACAGACTAAGAACCCCATCACAAAACAAAATGATATCGAAAAGACAAGCCACAAAATCGGATGACCTGCTAACACCTTGTATAGTCACCACCAAAAGAAAGCAGGACAGAGGGGCAGACAGGGAGAAAGGCAACAACCAGAACTGATCAAGAGAAAACCAGCAAAAAAACAAGCATCCAAACAACAAAGAAGCCTCTTGCAACTACCAGAACTCCTCAACCCTTAACATTGAGTTGCTAATGAGATTCGGAATGCTCTTTAGACTATCTCTCAATTTGTCCTCCAAGAAAGTCTATCATAGCATCATCCCCACTAGTAGATCGGTTTAAGAAAACAGGGCAAGCTCCTCAGATTAACGTGTTAGAAGTTGATGAGAATGCCTAGGCCTGAAATCGATCCGTTGAACACAAGCTTTTGAACATGGTGTAGCATACTGTGCATTATTCTAATCGAACAAGGGCCTTTTCCAGATGAAATGCAACCAATTCCATGTTTCTAATGCCCGCTAAAAAATAGTTTCATTTAGATAAAAAATGAATTCTTATAAAATTAATTATTATTTTTTATATTTAATAATGACATAAAAAATAAGCTGAAAAATAACTTATTAATTTTTTATTTTTTTAAAATTAATTAAAAAAATAGAACTAAATCTAATAGATAAAAAAAATTGGAGAAAGAAATTGAAAAAAAAACTCAATTTCATAAAATGTTTCAAATAAAACAAATAGCAATTAAAAGGATATAGATGAAATTTGACAGATAAAAAAATAAAAAATCATAAAATTGAAAAAAAATCATAAATTATCTCAAATAAAATAAATAATAATTAAAAAAATATATATAGACCAAATATGATATATAAAAAATATCAATTAAAAAAAATAAAAACAAATAACAATAAAAAAATTAAGGATCAAAGTTGGTATAAAAATCAAATTAAATCAAGTTCTAAATGATATAATTGAAAAAAAAATCAAAATAAAATATATAGTAATCAGAATATTGAGGATGGAGATTAATATAATTAACAAATAATAATATATTTTATAATTTTTTACAATTTCTAGCAAGTATTTTCTGTTTAAAATAAAAAAAAATATTTTTTTGAAAACCCAATCAAATTTTTATTTTAACCGAATTTTTTTGTTTCATTAACTAATTTTTATAATAATAAACAAACATAAAAAATTAGAAAAATTATTTTTAGAAAATCATTTTCCATAAAACAAAAATACCTAAAAGATATCCATACCTGACTGAATTTAGATTAAACCTGAGGTATTCCCATTTATATTCCTGGTTAGTTCCTGTTATATTCAAGATCCACTATTTGACCTTAACATGCACATTGTACTCAACTGGAAGAAACTGTTCACTGAAAACCAAATGAGACGGCAAACACATCTCACGAAAATCCTTTCTTTAATAGACCCGAATAACTAAGCAGCGTTTTATGTTTACGAGGAAATCACACACCTACAGAATGAAATACCCAAACCAAAGATCTAAATATTTCTCACAGCCGTCCGGAGGAAATAGAAGGGGCCACATCCTCTGCCGTCGATGGGGATACAGCTAAAAAAGCAACGTCAAATCCAATGCCCTCTTCCAGATATTGACTTTGTCTTCTTCCTTCAGATTTCCATTTGTCCCAAGCTATTTCCCTTTTGTCTTTCTTCAGGTAACTCTTTCCCATCCTGTCTTTATAGTCCCATTCACCTTGTTATCTCTGGATTCCATAACTTCTCACATATCTCCGGCATCACTCCTCCATCCTCATCACTCCTACTGAGTAAGCAATAGAGGGCTAAGAGAAGGAAAGGAAGTTCAGAAGACTGGGAAATGGGAGATTGGGGACCAGTGGTAGTAGCTTTGGTTCTGTTTGTTCTGTTGACACCGGGACTGCTTTTCCAGCTACCAGGGAATAGCCGAGTGATAGAATTCTGCAACAGGAAAACCAGTGGGCTCTCTATATTTGTTCATACCGTTATCTTCTTTGGCCTCATAACCATTTTTCTCATCGCAGTTGGTGTTCATATTTACACTGGATAACATCTTTGCCATTCACCACAACAGCTCCGATCCTCATCCTCCTCGTGATGCCGATGACCTTCAATAACTTGATTTCTTTCAGGAAAACATATGCATCTCTCTTAGCTGTAGTCTGCAGAAAAAAAGTCTCCTATCTTGATCTCCTACTCTTTTCATGTGTTTTCTTTTTTGTTAACGGTTTATATAGTTTTTAGATCAGTGATTTATTAGAAAAAAGTTATGTACTTTGTTGAAGAATGTTTAATTAATGGGATCGGGTCTGTTTCAAGTTATCAATGTTCAACTTTAAGTCCCAGGAGGAGCTCACAAGCTGGTATCCCTCGACTGGTTGTGATCTTGATGCAGTAGAATTCAGAGGTACTCTGGGACGACACACATGCACGTGCCACATAATTGTTTTTTCTGTTACAGAGTAGAGGTTGGAACTTAAGATCTCTTAAATGGAACAGAGATACACGTGCGCCGCTCATTTAAACGTGCAGACATTTTTTATATTTTTTCCAGTTAAAAACAGAGAGGTCCGAACCCGAGACAACTATTTTAGTTGAGTTACTGATCATTCATAGCACAGGCACCCTCTAACTAATTCTAAACAAGTTGGCAAGGTCTAAATTGCACTGTCACGGCACATGAGATTGTTAGGTTGTCCAAAACACTACGCAGCGGAAAGGTAACTTTTTTTTTTTTTTTTAGAGTTTTAAGATTTTCTTGGTCAAATTCAGACTTATTTAGAGTTTCTATTATGATTAATTGAAGAACATATATATATATATATATTTTTTAAATAATTGCTCAAAAGCTAGGTTGTTATAAATTATAAGTCATTTAAGTCTCTAATAATAATCTACATGAACAACTGGTGAGAAATTTTTTAAACTATAATGATTAATTGAAGACTAGATATTATTTCAGGATAATTTTATAAATTTATTTAATTAAGTTTCTACTCGATTTTTCTAGATCTAAAATTGTAATTCATTATATAAATTACATTTCAGTCTTTAATTTTTAAAACTTATTTACAATCAACTTATACTTGATTAATCATCATAGTTTAATTAACTAGATTTAAACTATAAGCTACCTGGGGAAGGGATCCAAAAAGACTCATACGCTTGATGAACAGACAAACCCTCTCTCAGACGAACAGACCATAATTTGGAATTCCTATAAGACAGTGATTAATCCAAATTTGTTGCCTCACTCTTTGTTGTTGCATCGAGCAGATCATTGCTAGTGGTGACATAATACTTTTTCTTGTCTATGGGCTTTACACTAATCTAGTTGTGTCAGACGGGTAATCGAAGAGGTGAAGCAATTATATGATAATGATGTGTGTGATCCATTAGATTCTCTAATAAATTGATATAAATATAAATCATAATCCTAAATAAAATAGAATTAAATAAATAAATTTATTATTAATTCAATAATTCATTGATTATTATTTGAAGATCAAATACAATGTATAAGCAACATGTCACAATCCCTTAAATATTAGAAAAGTTATAAGTTATTTGATTTGATCTTTAAGTGATGAATTTCTTATTATAATAATAATTTTTTCATTAATAATTTTTTTAATTTAGATATGTATTTATTTATAAATTCTTGTTTGTTTTTAATTATTTTTATTGTTGCAAGACAACGAAATCTAGAAGGGGATTTTATTGTTGTTTCTTTTTTAAAAAAAAATTATTTCTATCAATGGTTTCATCGGAGAGAAGTTTCGTTATTGGTGAAATCGAGATCAATGGATAAGCTCAGGAGTATTTTTTTTTTTCCGGTGTGAAAATCGCCGGAATAGTGATCATTCCGTTGGTGAGTGGGCATCAAATTGGGCCGTTAACCTGTGGATCCTATAGAGATGGATCTCAAACACTTCCTTTGTACTTTATAGTCAGATGAGGAGTTAACTACACATCCATTGCTAGAGTTTTCTTACAGTATTTCTCTTATTCATGGTTTTACAACTCATCATCAAAACTGTTTTGAAGTTTATTAGTTTTTGTTCTTAGATATATTTTACTTAAAAAAATATTTTTATATAATTTAATGTGTTGATATTAAAATTTAAAAATAAATATAAATAAATAAAAATAAATTATTTTAATATATTATCGTAGTTAAGACCATACATCACGGGACTTGGTTATTTAATGTTACTTTACTAACATAATAAAATAAAAGAATTGCGCTTCAGGTACGAATTTGATGCCACAAATATAACAGCAGTCCATTTGCTTGGATTTCGTGTTATCTTTGTGGCACAAAATTCGAGCAACAAATTATTTTCTACAAAAATAAATATTTACAACGCAATATATTCAATAATCTATTAGTTCATAGTCAATTAAAAATGTTTTTTTTATATATAAGTATTACATTTTTCTTCACTGAAGTTGTAAATTTTTTTTATTAAAATTATACATAATTATTATGATTGCGCAACACCTAGAAAATTTATATATATAAAAAAAAATCAATATTTTTTTACGCTACACTGAATGATTTTATCTAACTGATGCATGAGCTAAAGCTGTAGCAGATTCATATATGAGAGTTTTTTTAATACTATATTCACGTAATATTTATAGTGATAGTTTGGATGATTAAGATTTATTTTTCTTAAAATAAGGTTTTCTTTACAAAGAGTTATGTTAGTATTTAAAGAGATGTTAGTTACTAAAAAAAATGATATTTTGATAATTTTATATATAAAAAAATTGTTCTCTTTTTCTTACTTTTTAATATAAAAAGGTTTGGTTTCAAATAATAATTATAATCTTGAAAAAAACACTACTAGAAAGTGATAGACCAACGTATCTTATATATATTACTTTTTCTTAAAGACCATGTCTAAAAAGGGTTAGCAGGGTAATAATCCAACTTATCTAAGATACATGGTGATACGAATCAGGTCGGGTCCAAATTTGATCTTAAAATATCTGTCAACCTGTTTTGCGAGATCGAGCATATCTCTCAAACTATACATTGTATTAAGCTAAGATTATACAGAGATACTAGACACATAGAACTATATTGTAGTAGAGTTTCGGGTCAAGCAAATCTTAGAAACATATTATTTTGGAGGGTCGAAGTTACTAGATGAATCTTGTCAAATATGTCAAACTAGACCTTCATGTACAGTTTGAGACATATCTAGAGTTATAGGTGAAATTGTACTTCGATTCAAATTAGGCTACAAATTGGACATCTCAAGCTTTCAACCATATATGGTAGGCTTAGTAACTCATCCAAACAAGAGATAACAATGTGTTTAAAGTCAGGACTGAAATCTGCCAAGAATATATGAATATTGGAGATTTGGGTTACATGGAGAAATTTTAGCATGAAGACTTTGTTTTTATTATACTATCTTATTTATTTAATGTTTAATAATTATTTTTAATTTGAATTTGTCCTGGCCCATTAAACATTGTTTAGGGGTTTATTTCATCATTTGACTTATGTTAGTTGATTACTAGTTGGGGTCAATTAGTTTGCAACACAAAAGGGGTGCATTAGAGTTAGTTGAAGGAGATTATATTATGTTTTTTTAGCTATAAATTTCAGTAGCAAGTTAAAGAATAAATATGAATTTTTTTTTGTTTGTGGCAAAATAACTTTTCTTTACACGGACAAAGATCAGACACTGATTTATCGAAGAATAACTAGCTTCGTGACGTCATTTGCATACATGGTGTCGCGAGTGCGACGACGAGCTTTCTGTGCCTCTTGAGAGGTATTGTTGTAGGGAAGGAAATGTTTTTTAATTTAATCATAAAATTATGATTAGTGTTCAGGAGTCACCACCTAATATTATGGTTACTAGGAACCCTATGGTCTGCGAGGGTCTGGGTAAGAGACTGGTTGTGCAAGGGAAAGATGCATCATTCCCAATGCACCCTACCTAAGATAAACTACATTGTTGTTTGATTGTTTTTTTAGGTTGAGTTTCTATTCGTTGATCTCGTCTAACGTTCAAGGTAGATTTCTCTTCGTGAGAAAGTCTCTATCTTATTAGGTAAAGTTCTAACCGTTCTAAAGTTTAAATTTTAGCATCCCATTTATTTTATACTTGTATCTTTAGTACCTGAGAGTGTACTTTACTGTACAGTTTTATACTTTCAGATATTAAAGTCTACATCAAAATCCCTAAAAAATGATTAAAATGATTAATGAAGAGTTTTTGATATTTTGACCAAATCTCAATGGATAATCATAAGCTAGTTATGATATTCATATTTTTTTGGATTTTTAAAACATGAGAAAGATGCTTTTTTTTTTTTATCTTTTTATGAAAATATGCCTGGAAATGTTTTAGCATTTTGTCGTAAGCATGAAAACCAAACATTTTTTTCTTTTTTTTTGTCTTTTAAAAAGAGAAATTAATTTAAAAGTTTTGAGATTTTTTTTAGAAATATTTTAGAGAAAACATGATATTCTAATATCGGATATGTATCTTACAGTGTAAATATACAACCCAATATTATGCAAAATTTGTAAAAAAAAACATGCAAGAAAATCACAATTTTTTTTATAGGACTTTTGAATTTTTTTTGAAACTTTTTTTTTATAAATAATATATATATATATATATATATATATATATATATATAAGCCTAGCTAACTGGGCTGATCTCAGCCTGAAAGGGTGGGGTTGTTCTCGGCCCAAAAGGGCCCGCAGATGTTTCGTTCTTTTTTAGTCTGGGCTGGGCCGGGGAAAAGGATAATCTTGTTTGAGTTGGGGGAAATTCCGGCCTTTGAATTTATCCCTATTTATAGGGTATGGAAAAGGGTAATCTTGTTTTCACTAAGGAAAAAGTTCGGCTTTTGATTTAGCTAGGAAAGATCCCATCCGTTGGCTCAAAATAAGCATAATGAATTGTCAAATTTGACAATTAAAAGTTGCCTGAGTTGGCCTCTTTAGGCCGGCACCGCGACCGCTGTATTGTCAATAAGCATGAACATACCATACTAGGCTGTAGAGAAATGTCAGGTGATCATTTCCATGCAAGATTTGTCAATTTTGATGAAGGTTTGAGGCATTAAATGCACCTGCAAAGTAGTCTTCCTAAGCTGTCATTTCACAGAAAAAAAAATGAGGAAAAAGATGAATAGTCACCAAAACGACACCGTTTTAGTAAAGTTCACTTTAGCCCTTCAATTTCTGATTTGTCTTAAATACACCTGGATTGGCTTCACACATTTAATTTTATGCAATTATGTCCCTAGGAAAACTTCAATTTCAGCCCCAGATTTGCACGCCTTTTTCTCTTTGGTCATTGGTTTTAGATTTATGCAATTTGACCCTCAATTGATAATTAAACTTTCAATTTCTTTAATTTCATCCCTAATTTCAATTGATTGGGTCCTCATAATTCGACGCCTTTTGCAGATTGGTCATTGCTCTTGATTTCTATCAATTAACTTGGTAAAAATTAATTTTGGTTTCTTAAAATTCTAATTTTCTCAATTAAGCTCTAATTGAGCTCCCAAACTTAATTTTCCACCAATTAAGCCCTTAATAAAATTAATTTGACCCATTTAAAGTATAATTAAGTCCTTATACCTAATTAAATCTTTCAATTGGACCCAAATTAATTCCTAAACATAATTAAACCTTCAATTTGGCCCATGATTATATCAAATTGGCCTATTAAAAAATTAATTATGTCCTTGGACTTATTTTTATCAAGATTCGTTCAATAATCATTTAATTTGACTTTAAATTTGCATTGTTTCTTCAGTCTTGGATATAATAGGGTATAATTAGGCCTCAAATGTCCTCCAAAATTACAGCTTGATTTTCCTATATGTTTGGAATCCTCATCAGCCTGCTTTCTCCATGTTGCCAGCTTTTATTTTATTTTATTTTTTGTTATTTTATTTTGGAAGAAAAGAAAAAATTAAATTTGGAGAATAACCTAGAAATGGGTTATGACACCTGGGGTTCTTAAATACAAGGTTATCTCTAAGTCTAAATCTTTATCCAATACCTTTAGTTTTTAAGTACAGGGCTATCTCTGGATTATGGTTTTATCAAACCTGATTTTTATTTTTTTCATGTTGTTATTTACTTCATTGGGGGTTATTTGACAATGTGATCAAGTGGTTCACATCACATAGGTATAGCTTGCTTCTAGATCCTACATCCTTGGGGCCCAGCTATGCGCTGAGCCCAAATACAGGTGGGTCTAGTAAGCTACCAGACCCAACTTTCTTGGGCTCAGTTACGCGTTGAGTCCAAGTATATGTTGGTCTAGCAAGCTGCCAAACCCAATGTTTTTGGGTTTAGTTACGCATTAAGCCCAAATACATGTGGATCAAGTAAGATGTCAAAACCAACATCCTTGGTCTCAGCTACGCGTTGTGTCTAAGTATATGTGAGTTTGGTAAGCTGCCACACCCATCACCCTTGGGCTTGAGATCATTCCGGGTTTGAATGCAGATGGAACTGACAATCATTATAGGCCCCATGTTGGGTCACGAGGCTTTGTTTGTTTATTCCTATGGCTCTTAACATAAAATGTTAAAAGTCAAGAATAACAATCTCCCCACATCCCTAATAATATAAAAGTCTCTTGAGGACCTACAATATTTCTATTAACATTAATATTATGTAAGGGATATCTATCTCTTATTAATATTGTGTAAGGGATATCTACCCCCCATTAATGCTATCAGGAGAAAATGATACTTCAACCTCTCCATTCAAGCAACATAACAAGGTTAAGAGACTATATATACCTCTTAAACCACTCAGGTAAAGGGTTCATATTTTTCTATTTTCTAAGAATTCATACTTTTATTCTTAAAGCATTTATCATACACAAAAAAGAACAAACACTCTTGTTCTTAAAATTTAAAGCTCATTTTTAAAATTTAAAAGTCATTGACTTTATCATCGGAGGGTCTCCAAAAAAACACCAAAAAGGATTGTTTTGCAGGTGTTAGATATTCTATCACAAACCATCAACTTCGTGAACTTTGAAGAAAGGAATATTGATGTGAACGTGTGATTACCTATTGTCCAAACACTAAAAAAACCCTCATTCCTAAGCATATTAGATTTTGGAACATCATCAATTGACGTTGTCTATGGAAAATCTGATAAAAAAAAAGGGCATTAATTGTTCTTCTAAAACTAGTTTATTTGTAACACCCCACCCCACTAGCAAGATATTGTCCACTTTAGCCCACAGGCCTCACGGATTTGTTCTTAGCAGCCACGCATGGCCTCAAAATGCATTTTACTAGTCAGGTGAGCATGCTCATATAAAGCCTTCCCCCAAGTCTTCACCCGCCGATGTAGGATATTACAATTCACCCCTTTTAAGGAGCCCGAAGACCCCATCAGCACCATCAGACAGCTAGTGAGCCGGGCTCTGATACCAAATGTAACACCCTACCCCACTAGCAAGATATTGTCCACTTTGGCCCACGGGCCTCACGGATTTGTTCTTGGCAGCCACGCATGGCCCTAAAACGCGTCTTACTAGTCAAGGTGAGCATGCTCATATAAGGCCTTCCTCCAAGTCCTCAACTGCCGATGTGAGATATTACATTATTGATATCCCTAATCACCATCAATGGTAGATAATCAAAATACTCATATAAAAGGACACGTGATAGACCTCCTTGCCACACCAAAGATTTCTTCCCAACCAAACATTCAATAGCTCATCAACCAAGTGTAAATTATTACCCGGGTTATATTGGCAGCTCAAGGGCCAAATCAGACTTTGCCACCTTAGAAAGCTATAGCACCTATAACAACACCATTCTTTACAGCTCTATAACCATAAGTTGCACCCAGTGCTCATAGACAATTACACTACCTAGAGGAGTTTGGGTAGAATGAAATGTTGAGGGGTTTTCAACCTTAATAGTCACCAAGCCCTTCTAGAGAGTGCTCACATCATAAAATGCTCATGCTCATATCAAGTATTCTAGATCCCTATTTGGCCATCAGTCCCGTTGTTTTATGCTAGAAACCTCAAGCTCTCAAAACCTGATAAATATAGGAGTGAGAAACAACCTACAAAAGAGTATATGTATAAGGGTGTCTATACCCTTCACTTAATTTGAGATTCTCATTGTCAAGATGAGTGTTGTGTACTCATATGTCTAAGGATTATATTTCTACCAAGATGACTTTAGACAACTGTGAGAGTCTTGCTAACCCAATGAAGCATATGCAAAACGTATAGAGCAGTTTGGAATTGGTTATCCAGGATAGCTATGTCATATGCAAGATCCTCCCTACAATTTCCAGAGGGTTAGTACATGCATGGTATAATAACTTGGAGCCATGCTTTATTACAAGTTTTGGAAAGCTTTGGACCAAGCTAACAGCACAAGTCAACACAAGCATCGTAATAAAAAAAAAGTTTCACAGAACTTTTCGGGGTCACTCAAGCAGATGACAAGTCCAAATAAAACACACATAAAAAGGTTTAATGAGGAAATGCTCCATATTAAGGAATTAATCGAGCATGTGGCTTTTGAGGCTTTAATAAGTGGAGTAAAAAGGAGAGATTTATAGAAAATATTGTACACTCTACCAAACAGAAGCTTGTTAAAAGTGAAATAGGTCATGGAGAACCATATACGGGTGGAAGATGCGAGTGTATTGCTTCATGAGCCTTCTCGTTTCTTTAAAGAGAATTTTACAGAGAGGTTTTCCAAGCAAGATCATTTTTTTATGAGGGACAACAACCTTATAAAAAGTAAGAAAAGGCTAGTCAAGGGACGCACGACCTACCTTGAAATGCACACGACTCCATTGAATGTTATCCTAATAGAAATCTTCACTGCCATTGAGGATATAAAATTGTTCTATACTTTTCACCCATGAGATCACCATCTAGTACTCGCACTTTCAAAAAGTATTGTATGTTCTATCGAGATAAAGGATATAAAACTAAAAAGTGTTGTATGTTGAAAAAAGAAATCAAAAGATTGATAGATAAAGGCTATTTTCAGAAGAGCCTAGCCAATTTATATAGGCACTACCCAAAATCAACATGATCTTTGGTGGTACCTCAGTTATGGGTGATTTCAACACAAGAAAGAGAAAGTATGGGAAACAGGTCCTTACAATTACTCATCTTCTGAACTAGTAGCATGAGCTCATCGTCTTTACCTTAGAAGATGGAAAGGGAGTAACTTTCCTATATAAGGATGCCCTAGTCATCTCCACAATCCTTTCAGCCATTGAGTCCATCAAATATTGGTGGATGATAACAATGCGATCAACATTCTTTCTCGTAAAGTGATGGCACATATATGGATACCCCCTCAAGACTAGCTCTAAGAAAGACTTCCCTCATTAGGATATAGGCTCGGGTGTACTGGTAAAGGGCGCCCTGGAAACCCTAGTTACTATTGGCACACCTCCTAAGTGTGTCTCCCTTCAGCAAACCTTCATGGCATTGACTTACAATGCTATTATGGGTAGACCTTTTCTACATCAAATTAATGTTGTCATCACCCCAGGTACTTGACACTGAATTTTCCAACTCAAAAGGGAGTGGTCATAGTACAACGAAATCAAATGACTTTAAAACAATATGTCTTTACCTGCTTGAAGGGTGTCTTTGAAAAAAAAAAGGGTTAGAACCGATGCTGCTAGAGAATTGAGGGATATTCCTCTTGGAGAAAATGAACAAGCAATCATAAAAATGAGTTCCACCCTAACACTAACGCAATAAATGTAACACCCTCTATTTTATTTATGTCAAATTTGTTGAAAAATTAGGAAATTTTTTTTTATGCATATATATATCATGATCCTTGATCCTTAACTATCCTGACAAAAATTTTAAGCTTATTATTATTATTAATTGGCTACCAAAAATTTGACAGAGTCTCCTCTGTAAATTGACCTTCCCAAGTGTCGACATCAACCTAAAACACAATTTATCCTGCATATTTATGATCCAACCATTCTAGACTTCTTCAACAGAAATCTAATTTCTCATCACATTATCCACTTTAACTTATATCTTCACCATTTTCCATTTTACCAGTGTGTCATATATCTTTTCTATTCACACATGATATCATTAAAACAAGCATATTATAAAGTTATCTACATGCATACTGAAAATTCTTTAATGCCTACACAAAAGAGATTTAATTAACTAACAAGTGGTATATGACTTGACACTAATTACAAGTCCAAAAGATAACTTTAAATCCTAGTGAACTAGAAAATTACATAATCCACATACCCAAAATATACCTAGTAAGTAACTATCCACAAAAGAAGAAAATCAAGGTTGTCCTGCGGTATGAGAAGGACCTGCAACAAATACAACATAATTTATTAAGTAATACTAATTTAATTTATTTACACACACACACATATATATAGTTTACACTTTTTTTTTCCTTTTAACACCATAATTTCTAATACATTTTCTGTAGACATATTCTTCAACTTTAATTACTTGAGATGACTTCTCCATTACCAAGCTCCATAGTTTGCTTGTAAAGCTTACTAGTTTTTTTTTTTT
>Ga0307518_10000637_pt1 | contig 26353 bp, 19 predicted proteins | sample 25_EM_MG_FD_203889 | JGI IMG/M metagenome (GOLD analysis project Ga0307518, IMG submission 203889) | Populus trichocarpa ectomycorrhiza microbial communities from riparian zone in the Pacific Northwest, United States - 25_EM | ecosystem: Host-associated > Plants > Roots > Unclassified | place... | reverse complement strand
CACTCACGAGGGGAGGGGAGGCGGGGCGTCAGGTGGTCGCGGGAGGTGACCAGGTCAGCCGCGGATCCGTCTGCACGAAGCTGCCCAGCAGGTGATCGATCCGCGTCAGCGCGTCGAGGTCCAGCACCACCCCGGCCGCCTTCGCGTTCTCGGTCACCTGGGCGGCGGTGCTCGCGCCCATCACCACCGAAGCGACGGTGTTGTGCTGCAACGTCCACGCGAGCGCCAGCTGGGCCATGGTCAGCCCGGCCTCGTCGGCGACGCCGTGCAGCATGCCGACGCGTTCGAGGAGGTCCGGCAGGAGCAACGGCCGCGTCTCGGCCGCTTTCGCGCCCCGCGAGCCCGGCGGGATCTCGCCCGGCCGGTACTTGCCGGTCAGCACGCCCTGCGCGAGGGGGACCGACGCGAACTGGCCGATCCCGGACCGCTCGCACACCGGCATGACCTGGGCCTCGGCGACCCGCCAGAGCATCGAGTAGTGCGGCTGGTTCGCGATGAGCGGGACACCGTGCCGTTCGGCGATCGGCCGCGCTTCCAGCAGCTGTTCCGCCGTCCATTCCGCGGTGCCCGCGTAGAGGATCTTCCCCTGCCGCACCAGATCCGACAGCGCGAGGAACGTCTCCTCCAGCGGCGTGCGGTAGTCGAACCGCAGCAACTGATAGACGTCGATGTAGTCGGTGCGCAGACGCCGAAGCGAGCCGTGCAGCGACGTGGTCAGGTGCTTGCGGCTGAGGCCGGCGTCGTTGACACCCGGGCCTTCCGGCCAGAACACGCCGGTGCACAGGACGAGATCGTCGCGGCGCGCGTGGCTCAGCGCCGCGGCGAGGTTCTCCTCGGCGGCACCGCCGTCCCAGGCGGCCGCGGTGTGGAAGGTCGTGACGCCCGCGTCGAGCGCGGCCTGCACGCATTCCGCGCCGTCGGCGTGGGTCAGCCAGTTGCCGTAGGAGATCTCGCTGACGGACAGCCCGCTCGCGCCGAGCCTGCGGTACTCCATGGTCACCTCTTCCGCGCGCCGGTTTCGAGGATGGTGCGGTCGATCCATTCGTCGAGCCCGGCCGCCTTGCGCGCGTAGGTCTCCCGCACCGATTCGTGCGGCAGGATCAGGAATTCCTCCGACGCCAGCCCGTGCACGACGGACTCCGCGACGTCCTCCGGCTCCAGCAAGGGCGCGGCGGCGGCGATCGCGAGCGCGGCGGGGTGACCGGCGGCGATACCCGGTTCCAGCAGCGCGGTCCGCACGCCGAGCGGGCACAGCGCGCTGACCCGCACCCCGCGCGGCCGGTAGGTGATGGCCAGCCATTCGGCGAGCCCGACGGCCGCGTGTTTGGTCACCGAGTACGGCGCGTCGCCGGGAGTGCCCAGCAGGCCCGCGCCCGAGGCCGTGATCAGCAGATAGCCGTGGCCCCGGCTCAGCATCGCGGGGAGCGCGACCTGCGCGGCGTGCACATGCTGCATGACGTTGATCGCCCACGACCGCGTCCACTGTTCGTCCGCGGCGTGCACGCCCGTCCCGAACGCGGCACCGGCGTTGGAGCAGAAGAGGTCCACCGGGCCGAACGCCGCGCGGGCTTCGGTCACCAGCATCTTCAAGTCCTCTTTGGACGACGCGTCGGCGTGGCGCGCGATCGCGGTGCCGCCCGCGGCGGTGATCTCGGCGACCACCTTCTCCGCGCCCTCGAGATCGAGGTCGGAGACCACCACCCCGGCGGCGCCCTCGGCGGCGAACCGCCTGGCCATGGCGGCGCCGATACCGTGTGCCGCGCCGGTCAGCACGACGACCCGTCCTGTCACTTCCACATGCGCTCCATGGTTATCGATTCTGCGTTCTATGACAATTCTTCTGTTTTGTCATGCCGGTGAGCAATGATTTGTTCAAATCACCGACGACCGTGATAAAAGTCCAGGTCAGCGGCTTGTTCTGACTGTGTCGACATATTTGTTTCCGGCGCCGGACTTTAGCATGCGTTCCCTTGTTTTCCGAGTTTTCACACGAGAGTATTGCGCTCTCTGCGGCAAGTAGGTTATTTCTTGGGAATCCCGCTGAAAGATCGCCGAACGCGGCGAGGTTCGACCAGCCCCAGCCGAACAGGAGGTCCGCCGGTGAGTCATGCGACGGCGCGCACGCGGGTACTCGGCGTCAACCCGCTCGGACGGCCCGATCCGGGGCTGGCGGCCGCAGTCGCCAGGGGCGGCGGCCTCGGGATCGTGGAGCTCGGGTCCACAGTGGAGCGAAACTTCCCGTTCGGCGTCCGGATCCCGGCGGGCCGCACCGTGCGGGACGAAGAAGTGCGGGAAAGCGGCGCGGGGCTCGTGCTGCTGGCCGAGGGGGCGGTCTGGCGGGGCAGGGCCGGCCTCCCCGTGCTGGCCGAGGTGACCGGTGTCGAGCAGGCCGTCCGGATGCTCGACGCCGGCGCCTCCGGTCTGGTCGCGAAGGGAGCCGAAGCGGGCGGCTCCGATCTCACCACATTCGTCCTGCTGCAGCGGCTGCTGGAGCGGTTCGGCGAGGACGTCCCGGTGTGGGCGTTCGGCGGCATCGGGCCGCGTACGGCGGTGGCCGCGATCGCCGGCGGCGCGGCGGGCGTGGTGCTCGACGGACTCGGCCTGTTCCCGGAGGCCGACGTGCCCGCGGCGGCCAGGAACGAGCTCGCCAGGGCGGACGACGGGCTCAGCGCGTTGTTCGCGAAACGCTTCGAGGACGCGGAAAGCGCTGTCCGTTCGGTCGTGCGGTCGCTCGCGGCGCCGCCGGCGATCCCCGCGGACCGAGGCGTCCGGCTGTGCCGCACGTTGGGGACCCGGCTGCCGGTGGTGCAGGGACCGATGACGCGGGTGAGCGACCAGCCCGGTTTCGCCGCCGCGGTCGCCGCGCACGACGGCTTGCCGTTCGTCGCGGTGGCCACCGCGAACGGCGCCAAGACCGCCGAACTGCTCGGCCGCACCGCCGAAACGCTCGGAGAACGGCCTTGGGGAGCGGGCATCCTCGGGTTCGTCCCGGAGGCCCTGCGCGCCGAACAGCTCGCGGCGATCCGGGCGGCCCGCCCGCGCTGCGTGCTGATCGCGGGCGGCAAACCCGCGCAGGCCAAAGCGCTGGAGGCCGAGGGCATCGCGACCTTCCTCCACGTGCCGTCGCCGATCCTGCTGCGTCAGTTCCTCGACGCGGGGATCCGCCGGTTCGTCTTCGAAGGCGCCGAATGCGGCGGGCATATCGGCCCGCGGTCGAGTTTCGTGCTGTGGGAGCAGCAGCTGGACGTCCTGCGCGAACACGGCGCCGATGGCGTCGAGGTCCTGTTCGCGGGCGGGATCCACGACGCCCGCTCCGCCGCCATGGTCGCGGCGATGGCGGAGTCCCTGAGTGGCGGCGTCGGCGTCCTGATGGGCACCGCGTACCTGTTCACCGAGGAAGCCGTGACCCACGGCGCCATCACCGAGACCTTCCAGGACCGGGTGCTCGACGCCGGTTCCACGGTCACCCTGGAGACCGCGCCCGGCCACCTCACCCGCTGCCTGCCCAGCCCGTACACCGACGAGTTCGCCGCGCTGAAGGCCGGGCTCCGCGCGGACGGCGTCCCGCCGCAGGAGGCGTGGCAACGGTTGGAGGAGCTGAACACCGGACGGCTGCGGATCGCCAGCAAGGGCATCAAGCGCGACGGTGACGCGCTCGTCGAGGTCGACACGCTCGGCCAGCTCGCCGAGGGGATGTACATGGCGGGGCAGGTGACCGTCTTGCGTGAAGACCGCACCGACATCGCCGCCCTGCATTGGGAAGTCACCGAAGGCGCGGCGGAACTGCTGCTCGCCGCCCGTGCTCCGGTCGAAGAGTCCGTTGTGGACAATGATATCGCGATCGTCGGGATGGCCTGCGTTTTCCCCGGCGCGCCCGACCTCCCGGCCTTCTGGTCGAACGTCCTGCACGGCGCCGACGCCGTCACCGAGGTGCCGGATCAGCGCTGGGACAAGGAGATCTACGCCGACCAGTCGACGTCGAAATGGGGCGGCTTCCTGCCGCGGGTGGACTTCGACCCGCTCGCGTACGGCATCCCGCCCAAGTCGATGGGCAGTATCGACCCGGCTCAGCTGGTGTCCCTGCAGACCGCGCGGCGTGCCCTCGAAGACGCGGGCTACGGCGAAGGCGGCTTCGACCGCGAGCGCACCAGCGTCATCTTCGGCGCCGAGGCCGGGGGAGACCTGGCGAACGCCGGAGTTCTGCGCGCGTTGCTCCCGAGCTACCTCGAAGACGTCCCGGAAGAACTCCTCGCGCGGTTGCCGGAACTGACCGAGGACTCGTTCCCCGGCACACTCGCGAACGTCATCTCCGGCCGGATCGCGAACCGGCTGGACCTCGGCGGCACCAACTACACCGTGGACGCCGCGTGCGGCTCCTCGCTGGCCGCGCTGGACCTCGCGGTGAAGGAACTGCGGGCGGGCACGAGCTCGATGGTCCTGTGCGGCGCCGTCGATCTGCACAACGGAGTGAACGACTACCTCATGTTCACCTCGGCCGGTGCCCTGTCGCCGACCGGCCGGTGCCGTCCGTTCGACGCGTCGGCGGACGGGATCGCGCTCGGCGAGGGCGTCGCGTGCCTCGTGCTCAAGCGGCGGTCCGACGCCGAACGCGACGGTGACCGCGTCTACGCCGTGGTCAAGGGTGTCGGCGCCGCCAGCGACGGCAAGGCGCTCGGCCTCACCGCGCCGCGGCCCGAGGGGCAACGGCGAGCCCTCGCGCGGGCCTACCGTGACGCCGGGGTTTCTCCCGCGGACGTGTCGCTGGTGGAGGCGCACGGCACCGGCACGGTCGTCGGCGACGCCACCGAACTGACCACACTCACCGAGTTCTTCCTCGCCGCGGGCGCCGGGCCGGGCACCTGTGCGCTGGGTTCGGTGAAGAGCCAGATCGGGCACACGAAATGCGCCGCGGGGCTGGCGGGCCTGATGAAGGCGGCGCTGGCGCTGTGGCACGAGGTCGTGCCGCCCACGCTGCACCTGAGCAGGCCGAACCCCGCCTGGGACGCCGAGAGCAGTCCCTTCACCTTCTCCACCGGCGCCCGGCCGGCGCCGGTTCCGCGCGGACGCGAGTTCGCCGGAGTGAGCGCGTTCGGGTTCGGTGGGACCAACTTCCATGCCGTTCTCGCCGCGCCGGGTGTCCCGCCTGGACGGCGGCACGGCCCGCGGGACTGGGACGCCGAGCTGGTCCTGCTCCGCGCCCCCGATGTGGACTCGGCTCGCGCGGCGCTGCGGGATCTGCTGGCCGCCAACGAAGGACGTCCGCTGCGGGAGATCGCCGCCCTCGCCGCCGAACGAGGCGGATCCGACCCCGTGCGGCTCGCGATCGTCGCGAGCGACCTCGCGGAGCTGCGTGAGGCCGCCGAAGGCAAGGGCGGGTTCACAGCGGGCGACATCGAGGCGGGCAAGGTCGCGTTCCTGTTCCCCGGCCAGGGCAGCCAGCGGACGGGAATGCTGGCGGAGCTGTTCGTGCACTTCCCCGAACTCGCGGACGTCCTGGCGCTCGCGCCCGACGTCGCCGCGACCACGTTCCCGCCGCGTGCCTTCACCGAGGACGCCCGCACCGCGCAGGACGAGGCGCTCAAGGACACGCGGGTCGCCCAGCCCGCGCTCGGGCTCGTCGAATCGGCGGTCTGCCGCTTGCTCGCCGGCCTCGGCGTCCGGCCGGATCTGCTGGCGGGGCACAGCTACGGCGAACTGACCGCGCTGTCGGTGGCGGGCGCGTTCGACACCGCGACCTTGGTGGCGCTCAGCCGGGCCAGGGCCCGCTCGATCGCCGAAGTCGCGGGCGCCGACCCCGGCGCGATGGCCGCGGTGAAGGCGTCCCGTGACGAGCTGGCCGCCGCCCTCGACCACCCGGACGTCGTGCTGGCCAACCACAACGCACCCGGCCAGACCGTCCTTTCCGGACCGACGGCCGCCATCGAGGAGGCGGTCCGCGAACTGCGGGCACAGGGGATCGGCGCCAAACGGATCCCGGTCGCGTGTGCCTTCCACAGCCCGCTGGTGGCCGGGGCGAGCGACGTGTTCGCCGTCGATCTCGACAACGCCGAGATCGGCGAGCCGGGTTCGCCGGTGTGGTCGAACCGCACCGCGCGGCCGTACGAAGCGGGCGCGGTCCGCGCCGAGCTCGCCGCGCAGATCGGCTCGCCGGTGCGCTTCGTGGACCTGATCGAGGACATGTACGCGGCGGGCGCGCGCACATTCGTCGAGGCGGGCCCGGGGCAGGTGCTTTCCCGGCTGGCCAAGGAGATCCTCGGCGACCGCCCGCATACCGTGATCGCGTGCGACCCCGGCGGACCGGGGCTGCGCGGATTCCTCACCGCGCTCGCGCGCCTGGCGCTCACCGGCGTCGACGTGCGTACCGAGCGGCTCTTCCGCGGCCGTGTCCGTGTCGGCCCGCTTCCCGAACCCGCTTGGACCGTGGACGGCCAGACCGTCCGCGCTCCGGGCGGCGAGGTCCCCGCCCATGGGCTCGTGCCCGCCCGACGAATCCCGAGGACGACCATGAACCAGCCCGCGCCCGGTCGTGACCAGGCCGTCGTCGAATTCCTCCGTACCAGCCGTGAATTGCTGGCGGCGCAACGGGACGTGATGCTGGGATACCTCGGCACCGCGCCACTCGCCCCCGCTCCGGTGCAGGCGCCGGTCGTGCCCGCGCTGCTGCCGCCGGTCGAAGCTCCGGTCGTCGTGGCCGCGCCGGTCACCGAGCCGGAACCGGTCGCGGAGGCCCCGGAGGTCCCGGTCACGGATGTCCTGGCCACCGTGATCGGCGCGATCAGCGAACGCACCGGCTATCCGGCCGAGATGATCGACGCCGATCTCGATCTGGAAGCGGATCTTTCCATCGACTCGATCAAACGCACCGAGATCGCGGGCTCGCTGCTCGCGAAACTCGGCCTCTCCGGCCGGGTGCACGACGACGCCCAGGATCAGCTCAGCCGCGACCGGACGGCGAGCGCGCTGGCCGCGCGGCTGCGGAAGTGGCTCGAACCGGCCGCTCCGGTCACCGTGGCGGCGACCCCCGAGGAAGTCCCCGCCGGCACCGCGCCCGGCCGGTACCTGCTCGACCGCGTGTCCGCGCCGCTCGGCACGCCCGACCTCGCCAGGGTGGCGGGCAAAACGGTCTCGGTGAGCTTCGAGCCCGGCCAGGAGGAACTGGCCGAGTCGGTCCGCGCGGTGTTCACCGAGGCGGGTGCCCTGCCCGCCGAGCAGGAGGCCGACGTCCTCGTCGTGCTGAATCCCTTGTCGGACGCCGAAGAGCCCGTCGCCGCACAGGTGTTCGGCGTCATCAAGAGCGCCAAGGGCGCGGTGGTCGTGGTGGCGAAGCCGGGTACCGGGCACACCGCCGGGTTGCGCGGTCTCGTCCGCGCCGCGGCGCGGGAACGGAGCGAGCCGACCAGGCTGGTCGAACTGGAGTCCACAGTGGACCTCGGCCGGATCGTGCTGGAAGAGGCGATCGCCGACGGGCCTGCCGCCGTCCGCTACGACACCGCGGGGCGCGCGGCGTTCGAGCCTTCCGCGGGTTCGCTCGGTTCGGTCGCCTATGCGGGCGCGGGTCCCGGCGGGGGAGAGGTCAAGGCGCTCGGACTCGACGGTGATTCCGTACTGCTGCTGATCGGCGGTGCCCGCGGGATCACCGCGCGGGCGGCGGTCGCGCTGGCGGCGAGCGGATGCCGGATCGAGCTGGCGGGCCGCACCCCGTGGCCCGCCGAACCCGGCGACGAGGACCTTCCCGGTGACGCGCCGGGTATGCGTTCGGCGCTGGCCGCGCGTGGCGGTTCGCTGGCGGACATCGAACGCCGGGTGCGCACCGTGCTGGCCCAGCGTGAGATCGCGCGGACGCTCGACCAGATCGGCGCGGCGGGCGGTATCGCGGCGTACCGGTCGCTCGACGTGCGCGACGCCGCCGCCGTCCGGCAGGTGGTCAAGGATCTGCACACCCGCTACGGCCGCATCGACGGCGTCGTCCACGCGGCCGGGGTCATCGACGACAAGCTGATGACCGACAAGGACGAGCAGTCGTTCCGCACGGTCTACGGGACCAAAGTGGACGGTGCTCGCGCGCTGCTCGACGCGCTGGAACACTTCGGCGTGCGGCCGGGGTTCGTGACCTTCTTCGGCAGCATCGCCGCGGTGCTGGGAAACCGGGGCCAGACCGATTACGCGGCGGCGAACGACGCACTCGAAACCCTCGGCGCGCAGTGGGCGGAACGCACCGGCTGCCGGGCGCTGACCGTCCACTGGGGACCGTGGGCGCCCTCGGACGATCACGCGGGCATGGTCTCGCCGGAACTCGCTCGCGAATACGAGCGGCGCGAGGTGGCACTGATAGACCCGGACGAAGGCACCGCCGCGCTCCTGCGCGAGCTGGCCTACGGCCCGGCCGACGTCCGCTCGGTGCTCTACACGGCGTCGCTGTGGTGAACCAGGAGCCGGTCGCGATCGTCGGGATGGGCGTCTTCCTTCCCGGCTCGTCCACTGTGGACGAATATTGGCAGAACATCGTTTCCGGTACCGACGCGATCACCGAGATCCCGCCGCACCGCTGGGACCCGAGCTTCCACGACGGTGACGGCCGGACTCCGGACCGCACCTACGGCAGGCGCGGCGGATTCGTCGCCGACAGCCTGGACTTCGACGCGACCTCGCTCGGCATCGCGCCCAGCACCGTCGCCGGGATGGAGCCGGACCAGCTGGTCGCGCTCGCCGTGGCCGCCGCCGCGGTCGACGACGCCGGTGGCCTGCGACGGCTGGGCGACCTCGAACGCGTGGGCGTGATCCTCGGCAGGGGCGGCTATCTCTCACCCGGGCTCCAGCGGTTCGACCAGCGGGTCCGGTCGGTCCGCCAGATCACCGGCGCCGTCCGGGATCTCCTGCCGTCGGCGCGCCCGGAAATGCTCGACCGGCTCCGGGACGCGTTGCTGGAACCGCTCGGCGAGTTCCGGCCGGACACCGCGATCGGGCTGGTGCCGAACCTCGCCGCGTCGCGGGTCGCCAACCGGCTGGACTTCGGCGGCCCCGCGTACACGGTGGACGCCGCCTGCGCGTCCTCGCTGCTCGCCGTGGACCAGGCGATCGGAGAACTCGCCCGCCGCCGCTGTGACGTCGTGCTCGCCGGCGGCGTGCACCACTGCCACGACGACACGCTCTGGTCGATGTTCACCCAGCTCGGCGCCCTCTCGCCGAGCCAGCGGATCAGCCCGTTCTCGCGCGACGCGGACGGTCTCCTGATCGGCGAGGGCACCGCGATGCTCGTGCTGAAACGGTTCTACGACGCGCGCCGCGACGGCGACCGCGTGTACGCGGTGCTGCGCGGTTCCGGGACGTCGAGCGACGGGAAGGGCGCGAGCCTGCTCAGCCCGGCCGTCGCCGGTCAGACGCTGGCCCTGCGGCGCGCGTGGGCGTCGGCGGGCCTCGATCCCACCGCGCCCGGCTCGCTCGGCCTGCTCGAGGCGCACGGGACCGCGACCCCGGCCGGGGACGCCGCCGAACTGGCCACCCTCGCCGAGGTGTTCGGCCCGCCGGACGGTCCCCGCGCGGCGATCGGCGCGGTGAAGGCGATGATCGGGCACACCATGCCGACCGCCGGGGCCGCCGGTCTGGTCAAGGTGGCGCTCGCGCTGCACCACGCCGTCCTGCCGCCGACCCTGAACTGCGCGGATCCGAGTCCGCTGCTGGACAAGACCCGGTTCCGCACGCTGGCCGACGCTGAGCGGTGGCGGTCGGGTGACGTTCCCCGCCGGGCGGCGGTCAACGCCTTCGGTTTCGGCGGCGTCAACGCGCACGTGGTGCTGGAGGAGGCCGACCCGGCGCCGTCGCGGCCGAGGCGGGCCAAGGTGTCCGGGGAGCCCGAGCGGGTCCTGCTGCTCGCGGCGTCCACACCGGACGACGTGCGCGCCCTGCTCGATCGCCCGGATCCGGAGTCCGGCGGGCACGGCCCGTGCCGGATCGGGATCGTCGGGCCGACCGGAAAGCGGCTCGAAGTCGCGCGGCGGGTGCTGGCGAAGGTGGCGGCCGAGGGCGGTTCCTGGCACGGGCCCAACGACATCTGGTGCACGACGGCGCCCTTGCTGGACCAGGCCGGGGCGAAGACCGCGTTCGTCTACCCGGGTCTGGAAGCGGACGCGGAACCGCGCTGCGCCGACGTCGCCCGGCATTTCGGGCTGGAACGGCCCGAATGGTCGACGGCGAGTGTGCTCGCGCGAGCGTCGAGTGTGTCGCAGGTCGGGTTGCTGCTCGACGCCGCACTGCGACGGCTGGCCATCAAGCCGGATCTGCTCGCCGGGCACAGTGTCGGCGAATGGACCGCGATGCAGGCGGCGGGGATGTACCCCGGACTGTCCACTGAGGACATGTTGAACCGCTACTGGCCGCAGGGATTCACGCTGCCGGACGCCGAGTTCCTCGTCCTCGGCTGTTCCGCGGAACGGGCGGAGGCACTGCTCACCGCCGAACCGGAGCTGATGATCTCCCACGAGAACGCGCCGCGGCAGACGATCGTCTGCGGCGACCCGGCCGCCGCGGCCCGGCTCGCCAAGCTGTGCACCCAGCACGGCGTCGTCGCCAGGACCCTGCCGTTCCGGTCCGGTTTCCACACCCCGCTGATGCGGTCCCGGCTCGGCCCGTTCACCCGGCTCGCGGCGGAACTCGACCTGAAGCCGCCGCGGATCCCGGTCTGGTCGGCGACCACGGCCCGGCCGTATCCCGCGGATCCGGTGGAGGTCCGCGAGCTCTACCTGGCCCACCTGGTGCGCAAGGTCCGGTTCCGGGAACTCGTCGACGCGCTCTACGCCGACGGCACCCGGGTCTTCGTGCAGGCGGGGGCGGGCCAGCTCGGTTCGTTCGTGTCGGACACGCTGGGCTCGCGGCCGCATCTGGTCATCCCGGCGTCCTCCGGCACGCGAGCGGGTCTCGCCCAATTGCGCCGGGTCGCCACCGCGGTCTGGGTGGAGGGCGGACGGCCCGCGTTCGACGCGCTCGAGCCGCGCCGGACCCGGATCGACACCGCGGGTTCACTGCTTTCGGTCGAGGGTGACGTCAAAGGCATGTTCGACGGCGCGGTTCCCGAGCTGGTCCACGGCGTGCCGGACGCGATCGTCGCGGAATTCACCGCGCTGCTCGCGGAAACCCGGGAGGCCGCGGCGAGCGTCGCCAACGCGGCGGCACGGCGGACGGTCCAGTCCACTGTGGACGTATCGCTCGCGACGATGCCGTACCTGGTCGATCACCGGTTCTTCCGTCAGCGTGAGAACTGGCCGGAGGAGGCGGACTTCCGTCCCACCGTGCCCGCGACGACGTTGGTGGAGCTGGCCTGCCGGGAAGCGGAACGGGCTTGGCCGGGCACGGTCGCGACGGGGGTGAGCAACGCGGCGTTCTCCCGGTGGCTGATCGCCGCCCCGGCGGTGCGCGTGCCGCTTTCGATGACCCGCGAGGGCGACCGGATCAGTGTCCAAATCGGACCGCACGCCAGCATGGACGTCCACCTGGCGCAGCGTTACCCCACGGCCCCGAGGCCGTCTCCGCCGCCGGGACCGGAAACGGCGCCGCCGCTGAGCGCCGCAGAGATCTACACCCGCCGCGAGATGTTCCACGGCCCCGCGTACCAAGGGCTCGACAAACTCATCGGGCTCGGCGAGCGGCATATCCGCGGCGACCTCGTCGTACCGCCGGCGCCCGGCGCGTTGCTGGACAACGTCGGCCAGCTGCTGGGCTGCTGGCTGATGGCGACCAAGGCGGACGCGCTGCTGGCGTTCCCGACGTCGATGGGCCGGATCACCTGGTACGGACCGGAACCCGCGCCGGGCACCAAGCTGCGCTGCGTGGTCCGGGTCCGGCTGCCGCGGCCGGACGTGCTGGAGATGGACGCGGAACTGGTGCTGGACGGCGCCGTGCTGGCCAGGATCGAACAGTGGCGGGACATCCGGTTCCCGTGCGACCGGCCCGCGCACCGCGTTTACGCCTTCCCGGACCGGCACCGGCTTTCCGAGGACCACCACGGCGGCTGGACGGTGGTCACCGACCGGTGGCCGAGCCCCGCCGCACGGGACATCTACGCCGGCATCTACCTCGGCACGGAGGAACGCGCCGAGTTCGCCGCCTGCGCGCCGCGACGGCAACGCGGCTGGCTGCTGGAGCGGATCGCGATCAAGGACGCGGTCCGCGCGAAACTCGGCCTGGACGGCGTCTACCCGGCGGAACTCCGCGTGAGCGCCGACGGGACCAGGGTCACCGGGCTGCACGGCCGGGTCGTGCCGCCGCTGGCGGTGGCCGTCGCGTCGGCGGGCGAGGTCGCGGTCGCGCTGGTCAGGGAAGGGACCGCGACGCCTCCCCGGATCGCGGTCCGGGCCGAAGGCGAGCTGGCGGGGCTGGCCGAGGAGATCGGTATCGGGGCGGAATTCGCCGGAATCCCCGGGCACGTGGTGGCCTGGAACCGCGGGTAGCGAAAGGAGCAGAGCATGACGATCGAACAGCAGAGCATGACGATCGAACAGCAGAGCATGACGATCGAACAGCAGAGCATGACGATCGAACAGCAGAGCCCGGCGTCGGTTTTCGGCACCGTGGCCGAGTTGCTGAAGGAACTGGTGGGGGACACCGACGTCCTCGGCATCGAGATCACCCCGCAGACCACCTTCCACGAGGATCTCGGACTGGAGAGCATCGACCTCGTGACCTTCGCGAGCATCCTCGCCGAGTTCTTCGGCGAGGACGTCAACCTCGCGGAGTTCCTGGCGGAGAAGGATCTCGACGACGTGATCGGGCTCCGGGTCGGCGACATCGCCGACTACGTGGCCGCCCGCCTCGGCGAACGGGGCTGAGCCGGTGCCGACCATGACCGTCAACGGGCTGCGCACCAACGTGCAGCTCGTACCCGGCGGGGGCACGGAGACCGTCGTGTTCCTGCACGGGATGGGGACCGACAGCCTGGCGAGCTTCTACCTCACGCTCGCTCCGCCGGTCGCCGCCGCCGGGGTGGACGTGATCAGCTACGACCTGCGCGGGCACGGCAAGACCGAACGCCCCGAACGCGGGTACACGATCGCGGACTTCGTCGCCGATCTCGACGACCTGCTCGACCAGCTCGACCTCGACCGGCCGGTGCACCTGGTCGGCAACAGTTTCGGCGGCACCCTCGCCTACAGCTACGCCGTGGCGAAACCGGAACGGGTGCGCAGCATCGTGTGCATCGAATCGGAGCCCGCCACCGAACTGTGGGCGGGCAAGATGTCGCAGATCCTCGAACACACCGTGCGGTTCTTGAAGGTCGAGGAGAGCTTCGACTGGATCGAGGCCAACTACAGCGCGCATCACCGGCGGCTGGCGAGAATGGCGGCCGAACGGATCATGTCCACGTCGATGGCCGAGGAGGTCCCGCTCGGGCCCTTGCTGACCCTGGAGCAGGTGGCGGGGATCGGCTGCCCCGTACTGTCCATTTTGGGCAGTCACGGCTACCAGGCCGACGATCTCACCGCGCTGACCTCGTTGCTGCCCCGCGGCGAGCTGCACGTGTTCGAGGGCCAGGGGCATTCGGTGCTCGTCGAGCAGCACCGCGAGGTCCGGGAGCTGCTGCTGAAGTGGATCGACCGGCACGGGAGGCCGCGCGGATGAAGTACCTGCTGGTCGTCCCGCCGCTCACCGGGCATGTCGCGCCGTTGCGCGCGGTGGCCGCCGAGCTGGTGGGCCGCGGCCACGACGTCGCCTGGTGCGGTCCGGAACCGACGACGTCCGAACTGACGCGGGCGGGCCGGGTGTACGCGGCGGGGGACGCGCTGGAGTTCGCCGTCGAGCGGCGTCCCGAGGGCCTGCGCGGGTTCGCGGCGCTGAAGTACCTGTGGGAGCAGTACCTGGTTCCGCTCGCGGACGCGATGGTCCCTGGGGTCGAGAGGGCGGTGGAGGCTTTTCGTCCCGACGTCGTGCTCGTCGACCAGCAGGCCTTCGCGGGTGCTCTCGTGGCGAGCCGCCGTTCGCTGCCGTGGGTGACGTCGGCGTCGACGTCCACCGAACTCGGCGATCCGCTGGGCGCCATGCCGAAGATCGCCGCCTGGGTCGACGGACTGCAGGAGGGCCTGCGCGCTCGGCACCGGGTGTCCTGCGGCGACCTGCGGTTCTCGCCGGAACTCATCCTGGCGTTCACCACCGTGTCCCTGACGGGCCCGATCGCCGACGTCGGCGCGGTCCGGTTCGTCGGCCCCGCGCTGGCTCCCGCGCCGCCGGTCGGCTTCTCGTGGGACCGGCTCGACGGCCGCCCGCTCGTCATCGCCACCCTCGGCACCGCCAACGCCGCCCTCGGCCGCCGCTTCCTGTCCGAATGCGTCGACGCCCTCGCCGGGATGCCGGACGTCCAAGGCCTCGTCGTCGACCCGACCGGCGAACTGCTCAGCGACGAAGTGCTGGTCGTCAAGCGGATCCCGCAGGCGGAAGTGGTGCGGAAAGCGGCGGCGGTGCTCTGCCACGGCGGGCACAACACCGTCAGCGAAACGCTCGCTTCCGGGCTGCCGCTGGTGATCGCGCCGATCCGGGACGATCAGTCGATGCTGGCTCAGCAGGTCGAGAGGGCAGGCGCCGGGCTGCGCCTGCGTTTCGACCGCGCGAAGGCGCCCGACATCCGCCGCACGGTCACCGAAGTGCTGACCGAGCCCGCCTACGCCGCGGCGGCCGCACGGGTGCGGGCCTCGTTCGCGGCGGCCGGGGGAGTCGTGGCGGCCGCGGACCACCTGGAGTCCCTTCCGCACTGACGTCCTCCGCGCGTATCTCACGTGATTGAAGGCGTAACTCGCGTGCTTGGAGGCGTATCTCGCGAGTTACGCCTTCAATCACGCGAGATACGGCCCTGATCACGCGAGATGCGGGTTTCAGGTCATCGGGGTGACGTCGCGGGGTGTCCGGAATGTCCGGGCCGCGATCCATCCGCCGGCGGCCGCGGCCACGGCGGCGATCGCCAGCGAGACGGGGATCGACCAGCCCGACGGACGTCCGAGAGCGAGCGCCCTGGTCGCGTCGATCGCGTAGGTGAGCGGGTTGAGCGCGGAGACCATCCGCAGCCAGGACGGCATCGTCTCCAGCGGCATGTACGCGCTGGAGGAGAACATCAGCGGGAACATGACAACGAACGACGCCATCTGCAGGGTCTCGGCTTTGCGCAGCCAGGTCGTGATGGCGACGAAGATCCAGCTCAGGCACCAGCCGACGACGAGCGTGAGCAGCAGCGCCGCGGTGATACCGAAAACGCCGCCGGTCGGCCGGAAACCCAGCAGCACCACGCTGGCGAGTGTGGTCACCAGCAGTTGCACGCCGAGCCGGGCGGAATCCGAGATCGTGCGTGCCACCAGGACGGCGGAAAGGCTGATGGGCATGCACCGGAGACGTCCGGTGAAACCGCTGTAGATCTCCGCGAGCAGGCCCGCGCCCGAACTCATCGCGGTCGTCATCGAGATGTTGACCAGCGTCGCCGGGACGAGGAAGTTCACGTATCCCTGATACGCCGCGACTCCAGGCAGCGTGCTGACCCCGGTGAAGACCTGGCTGAACAGCAGGAGCAGCACGATCGGTTGCAGCAGCCCGAAGAACACCAGCCTGCGGTCGCCGAACGCCGTCTTCAGCGAGCGGACCGCGAGCACCCGGACCTGGGTGGCGAAGGTGCTCGGCGGCCAGGTCGCCGGATTGGTCAGCACCGGCTGCGACGGCGCGCGGTGCCGTGCCTCGGTCATGGCGTGGCCGCCGGATTCCGGTGCAGCGAAAGGTAGACGTCGTCGAGTGTCGGCTCGGCGACGGTGAGGTCCTTCATGGGCGCGCCCGCCGCGTCGAGGGCGCGGACCAGCACCGTGATGTCGGCGGGCCCGGACAGCGCGACACCGATCACCAGCCCGGAGGCCGACGTCGTGCAGCCCATGCCGAGCCGGTGCAGCGCGGCCAGCGCCCGGCGGGCGGCCAGGTCGGTGCCGAAGGTCAGCGTCGCGGTCCGCTCCCCGAGCCGCGCCTTGAGTTCCGACGGCCGCCCGGAAACCGTGACGTGCCCCAGCCCCAGCACGATGACGTGATCCGCCAGTCTGTCCGCCTCCTCGAGATACTGCGTGGTGAGCACGACGGTGGTGCCGCGCGCGGCGAGCCGTTCGACGCCGTCCCAGAGCCCCGCCCGGCTGAGCGGGTCGAGCCCGGTCGTCGGTTCGTCGAGGAAGAGGACGTCGGGGGAGCCGACCAGGCCGGCGGCCAGATCGAGCCGCCGTCGCATCCCGCCGGAGTACGTCCGCGCGGGCCGGTCCGCCGCGTCGTCGAGGCCGAACATGGCGAGCAGTTCGGCGGCGCGGGCCCTGGCCTGGCGCCGGTTCGCGCCCAGCAGCCTGGCGACGAGTTCGAGGTTGCCGCGGCCGGAGAGCGCGTCGTCGACCGCCGCGAACTGGCCCGTGACGCCGATCCGCCGCCGGACGTGATGCCCGGCGCGCACGACGTCGAAACCGCACACCTTCGCGCTTCCGCCGGTCGGTTTGACGCGGGTGCTGAGGATGTCGATCAACGTCGTCTTGCCCGCGCCGTTGTGGCCGAGCACCGCGAGCACGGTGCCGCGGCCGACCCGGAGACTGACGCCGGCGAGGGCCGTCACTTCACCGTAGTGCTTGGCGAGGCCGGTCACCTCGATGGCAGCCTGCTCCATTCGCCGAACGTAGCGGTGTTTTCGGTGCGGCCGCAATGAAAGCGAGAGGACTCAGGGTGTGCGTGACAATTCCGCGACCGCGGCGCCTGACGTAGGTGACAAAAGTGAACAGGTGCGGAAAGTGCTGGGCCTCGTGAGTGGCAAGGACGGTTAGAACCGTCATTAACACTCACGAGCCCCAACGCAAAACAGTTACCCCCATAACAACCTTGACCCGTCCCTGCGACCCCATTATCGAATTACTTGTCTCCCTGATCTTCCGCCAGTAGCGTGCTGCACGAGTTGGCCGTTCGGCCGGAGAAGTAGAAGTGAGGAAGCCCGAATGTCAGTGATGACCGGGCGCGTTCCGCGCGCCTTCCTGTTCCCGGTGATGCCGGGACCGGAGGCGCTTTCCTCGGCTTCCGTCGACGGATGCGGAGCCTGACGATGGCCAATCCAGTCGCCCTGCTCGCCCGCGCGCCGGAGAAGGCCGCCGCCGGGCTTCGCGAATTCGGCCGTATGTGCGCCATGGGGATCGACGTCGTCCTCGCTATGTTCCGCCGCCCGGTACAGGTCCGCGAATTCATCCAGCAGTTCTGGTTCATCGCGAGTGTGTCGATCACGCCGGCGATCCTCGTGTCGATCCCGTTCGGCGCGGTCATCTCACTGCAGCTGGGGTCGCTCACGAGCCAGATCGGCGCGCAGCAGTTCAACGGCGCCGCGAGCGTCCTCGCGGTGGTGCAGCAGGCCAGCCCCATCGTGACCACGCTGATCATCGCGGGCGCGGGCGGGTCGGCGATCTGCGCCGACCTGGGCGCCCGCTCCATCCGCGAGGAGATCGACGCGATGGAGGTGCTCGGCGTCTCGCCGATCCACCGCCTCATCGTGCCCCGCGTGCAGGCGGCCATCGGTGTTTCGGTGCTGCTGAACGGTCTGGTCAGCGTCGTCGGCGTGCTCGGCGGCTACTTCTTCAACGTCATCGTGCAGGGCGGCACCCCGGGTGCGTACCTCGCGAGTTTCAACGCGCTGGCCCAGCTGCCCGACCTCGTCGTCAGCTCGATCAAGGCGTTCATCTTCGGGTTTCTCGCCGGTGTCGTCGCGGCTTACCGGGGGCTGAACCCCAAAGGCGGCCCCAAGGGTGTCGGCGACGTCGTCAACCAGTCGGTGGTGATCACGTTCCTGCTCCTGTTCTTCGTCAACACGATCCTGACCGCGCTGTACCTGCAGCTCGTCCCGGCGAAGGGAACCTGATCCCGTGACCAGCGTCCCCGAACGGGCCCGCGAGGCGTTCAAACGCCCCGGCAACAGTCTTTTCGAGCTGGGCGACCAGTTGCTGTTCTACATCCGCGCGCTCGCGGCGATCCCGATGGCCGTCACCCGCTACTTCCGCGAAGTCGTGCGCCTGCTCGCCGAGGTGACGTTCGGCAGCGGGGCGCTCGCGGTGATCGGCGGCACCGTCGGCGTGATGGTCGGCCTGTGCGTGTTCACCGGGATCACGGTGGGGCTGCAGGGTTTCAGCGCGTTGAACCAGATCAACATCTCCGCGATGACCGGCTTCCTCACCGCGTACTTCAACACCCGCGAGATCGCACCGCTCTCGGCCGGGCTCGCGCTGTCCGCGACGGTCGGCGCCGGGTTCACCGCGCAACTGGGCGCCATGCGGATCTCCGAGGAGATCGACGCGCTCGAAGTGATGGCCGTGCGCAGCATGCCCTACCTCGTCACCACCCGGATCGTCGCCGGGTTCATCGCCATCATCCCGCTCTACGTGATCGGCCTGCTGATCTCGTACCTGGGCTCGCGGGTGACGACGGTGGTCTTCTTCGGACAGTCCGGCGGAACCTACGACCACTACTTCTCCCTGTTCTTGCCTCCTGAAGACGTGTTGTGGTCGTTCGGCAAGGTGCTCGTGTTCAGCGTCGGCGTCATCCTCACGCACTGCTTCTACGGCTATCGCGCCGCGGGCGGCCCGGCCGGCGTCGGGGTCGCGGTCGGCCGTGCCGTGCGGACGTCGATCGTGCTGATCAGCGTCCTCGATCTCTTTCTCAGCCTCGCGATCTGGGGCGCGACCACGACGGTGAAGGTGTCCGGATGAGCGCGCGGGCACGGACTCAGGCGGCCGGGGTGATCTTCCTCGTCATCCTGGTGCTGCTCGGCTGGCTCGCCGTCGCCATCTTCAACAAGGACTTCGACCGCGCGGAACTGGTCACCCTCAAGACCGACCGGGTCGGCAACCAGCTCGCCCCGCCCGCCGAGGTCAAGGTCCGGGGCGTCCCGTTCGGCGAGGTCAGGGCGGTCCGGGGCACCTCGGAAGGCGCGGAGATCGATCTGGCGATCGACCCGGCGAAGATCGATCAGCTGCCGCGCAACATCTCCGCCCGGCTGCTGCCGAAGACCGTGTTCGGCGAGCGCTACGTCAACCTCGTGCTCCCGGAGCGGCCCGCGGGCGGATCGCTGCGGGACGGCGACGTCATCGGCCAGGACAGGTCGGCGAACGCGATCGAACTGGAACGCGTCCTCGGGGATCTGCTGCCCCTGCTGCGCGCGGTGCAGCCGCAGAAGCTGAACAGCTCACTGGGCGCGATCTCGCTCGCGCTCGACAACCGCGGGAAGTCCTTGGGAGACAGCATCGTCCAGCTCAACGACCTGCTCAACCAGGTGAACCCGCTGATGCCGCAGTTCAAGGCCGACGTCAGCGGTCTCGCCGACGTGGCGGATCTGTACACCGGCGCGGCGCCGGACATCCTCAAGGCCCTCTCGGATCTCTCCACGACCGCCAAGACCATTGTGGACACTCGTGCGGACCTCGACAAGCTGTACACGAGCGTCACCACCGCGAGCGGCGACCTGAACAAGTTCCTCGTGCAGAACAAGGACAACATCATCGGTGTCAGTGTGAAAAGCAGGCCGACCCTGGAACTGCTGTCCCGGTACTCACCCGAATTCCCCTGCCTGTTCGACGCGGTCAACCGGCTCAAACCGGTGATGGAGAAGGCCTTGGGCAAGGGCACCGGTGAACCCGGGCTGCACGTGACGCTGTCCGTCCACGACCCGCGCGACAAGTACGTGCCGGGCCGGGACGATCCGCGGTTCGATCAGAAGGGCGGGCCTCGCTGCTACGGCGGCGGCGGGTCTTCGGCGGCGGTCGCGTTCGCCGCCGATGGGGACCTCGGTCCGGCCAATTCGAAGGGGGAGCGGGGGCTGGTCGCCGAGATCCTGGCGCCGTCGCTCGGGATGAAGCCGGCCGAGGTCCCGGACTGGAGCAGCGTGCTCGTGGGCCCGGCGTTGCGCGGTACGGAGGTGACCGTCCGATGAGGAGTGTCGCGGGGCCGGCGATCAAAGGCCTGATCTTCTTCGTGATCACCGCGGTGGCGACCGGGATCCTGGCCATCACCATCGCCAACTCCGGGGTCGGCACGACGGTCGGCTACACCGCGAGGTTCACCGACGCCACGTCGGTCAACCCCGGCGACGAGGTCCGCATGTCCGGTGTCCGCATCGGACAGGTGGATTCGGTCGGAGTGGTCGAGCGGCGGCTGGCGGACGTGCGGTTCTCGGTCGAGAGCAAACGCCGTCTCACGTCCGGGGCCACGGTCACCATCAGGTACCGCAACCTCGTCGGCCAGCGGTATCTCTCGATCGACCCGGGCCCGGACGGGCCAGCCGCGCTGGACGAAGGCGCGCTGATCCCGCCGGAGCGGACCCATCCGGCGTTGGATCTCACCGCGTTGTTCAACGGGTTCAAACCGCTGTTCCAGGCGCTTTCGCCGAGCGACGTCAACCAGTTGTCGTTCGAGATCGTCCAGGTGCTGCAGGGCGAGGGGAGCACCATCGACAGCCTCATCGAGCACACCGCGTCGCTCACGAACACGTTGGCGGGCAAGGACGAAGTGATCGGCCAGGTGATCGGGAACCTCAACACGGTGCTCGACACGCTGAACTCGCAGGGCGACCAATTCGACAAGCTCGTCGACGTCACCGCGCAGCTGGTCTCCGGGCTCGCCGGCGACGCGAAACCCATCGGGCAGGCGATCGGCGGGCTCGGCGAGCTCACCACGGCCACCGCGGATCTGCTCCAGGACGGCCGCGCGCCGTTGAAGGACAGCATCAACACCCTCGGCGACCTGTCGAAGAACCTCGCCGACAACACCCCGGTGTTCGAGCAGTTCCTGGCGAACCTGCCCAAGAAACTGGACCGTATGGGCGCGATGGTCTCGTACGGTTCGTGGTTCAACTTCTACCTGTGCTCGGTGAAATCGGACGCGCCGCCCGCACCCGGCGGCCCGCCGGTCGGTATCCCGCTGACCCAGGGACGGTGCCGATGAAAGCGCCGAGGATCAAACCCTTCCGCAGCCGCAACCCCATCGTCGTCGGCGCCATCACGGCCCTGCTGATGACCATCACGGGGTCGGCGGTGTTCTTCTCCGACGATCTCCCGCTGATCGGTGGCGGTACCACGTACGCGGCGGAGTTCACCGAAGCGGCCGGGCTCAAACCCAACGACGAGGTCCGGGTCGCCGGGGTGAAGGTCGGCGAGGTCTCCGACGTCCTGCTGGACGGAGCCAAGGTCAAGGTCCTGTTCCGGGTCAAGGACACCTGGGTCGGGAACCGCACCACCGCGGCGATCAAGATCAAAACCCTGCTGGGGCAGAAGAACCTGGTCCTCGATCCGGTCGGCAACGCGGAACTGGATCCGGACGAGCCGATCCCGGTGCAGCGCACCAGTTCCCCGTACGACGTCACCACGGTGTTCAACGACCTCGCGAACACGGTCGGCGCGATCGACACCGATCAGCTGGCGAAAGCGTTCGGCACGCTGTCGGAAACCCTCGGAGCCTCCACCCCGCAGGACGTCCGGACCGCTTTCGACGGCATCACCGCGCTGTCCAAGACGCTCGCCTCGCGGGATCAGGAACTGGTGAAGCTGTTCGCGAACACGAACAAGGTGTCCAAGACACTCGGGGACCGCTCGCAGCAGATCGAAGCGCTGATCCGCGACGGCAACACGCTGCTCACGGAGCTGAACGCGCGCAAGGACGCCATCGCGAAGCTGTTCAGCGGGGTGAAGAACCTGTCGATCCAGCTCAAGGGATTGGTGGCGGACAACCAGAAAACCCTCGGTCCCGCGCTCGACCAGCTCGATCGCGTCGCCACCGTGCTGCTGCGCAACCAGGACAAGCTCAACGAGAGCCTGCGGCTGGCCGGCCCCTTCTACCGGCTGCTCGGCAACGCGGTCGGCAACGGCCGGTGGATCGACACCTACATCTGCGGGCTCGTCCCGACCGGCGGCACGCCGGGCAGCTGCATGCCTTCGAGGCAAGGGGGACGCTGATGGGACGCCACTTCACGCTGACGGATCTCGGCGCGCACGCCCGGCGGCGGGCCTGGGTGCGGCGGCTCGCCGTCGCGGTCGTCGCGGGTCTGCTGGTGACGGCCGCCTGGCCGCTGCTGACCAGGCAGGCCGACCGCGTGCTGACCGGATTCTTCACCGCCACGGTCGGCGTGTACCCGAACACCGAGGTGCGGGTGCTCGGCGTCCCGGTCGGTTCGGTCACCAAGGTCGAACCGCGTGGCACCACCGTCGAGGTGACCATGACGGTGCGGGCGGGAGTCAAACTGCCCGCGGACGTCGGCGCCGTCGTGATCACGCCGAGCCTGGTCGCCGACCGGTACGTGCAGCTCACTCCGGTGTACCTCGGCGGGCCGGAACTGGGCGCCGACGCGCGGATCCCGCCCGAGCGCACCGTCACCCCGGTCGAGGTCGACGAACTCCTGGGCAGCCTCAACCAGCTGATGACCGCGCTGGGGCCGAAGGGCGCCAACCGGGACGGCGCGGTCAGCGACGTCCTCAGCAAGGCCGCGACGTACCTCGACGGCAACGGCGGCAAGCTCGGCGACGCGATCAAGAACCTCGGCGAATTCGCCAGGACGGCGAGCGACTCCAAGAACGACCTGTTCACCTCGATCGACAACATCAGCAAGTTCACCGCGATGCTCGCCGCGAACGACGGCAAGGTGAAACAGGCGATCCAGCAGATCTCCTCGCTCAGCAAGATCCTCGCCGATCAGCGGGACCAGTTCTCCGGCGCGATGACCGAACTCACCGAGGCACTCAGCGTGGTGCAGGGATTCATCAAGGACAACCGGGGCAAGGTCAAGTCCGATGTGGACAAACTCGCCGAGATCACCAAACTGCTCACCCAGCAGAAAGCGTCGCTGAGCGAGGCGCTCGACGCCGCGCCGAACGCGCTGGCGAACGTGCTCGGCGCGTACAACCAGGGCGCGGGAACGCTGGACGGGCGAGGGAACATCACCGAATTCTCGGGGGCGAAATGAAAACCCGGATCGCTGCCGTACTCGTCCTGGTGCTGGCCGCCACCGGCTGCAGCGACGGTGTCGACGTCTACGACATCCCGCTGCCGGGCGGAGCCGCGCTGGGGCAGCGCCCGATCCACGTCACGGCGAGCTTCACCAACGTGCTGGACCTCGTGCCCCAGTCCGGGGTGAAGGTCAACGACGTCCCGGTCGGCCAGGTGCGGACCGTCGATCTGGCACCGGACGGCCGCAGCGCGGTGGTCGGCCTGCTCGTCAACGGGGACGTGAACCTGCCGGCCAACGCCGTCGCGCGGCTGCGGCAGGCGAGCATCCTCGGTGAGAAGTTCGTCGAACTCGCGCCGCCGCCCGAGGGCACGCCGAGCGGGCGGCTGGCCGATGGCGCGGTGATCCCGTTGGCCAGTTCTTCGCTGACCCCGGAGATCGAGGAGGTCTTCGGCGCGCTTTCCCTGCTGCTCAACGGCGGTGGCGTCGCCCAGGTGCAGAACATCACCCGTGAACTCAACGACGCGCTCGGCGGCAAGGAGAGCGCCGCCCGCAGCCTTCTGTCCAATTTGGACGTGTTCGTGCGCGGGCTCGACGAGCACAAGGCGGAGATCACCCGCGCCATCGAGAGTGTCAACAAGCTCGCGGCGACCCTGAACGCGAACACCGAAGAGATCAAGGCGACGCTGAACGGGCTCACCCCCGGGATCGAGGTCCTGAATCAGCAGCGTCAGGCGCTGGTCGGGATGCTGAAGTCGTTGGACGGGCTCACTTCGGTCGCCGTCGAGACGGTGAATCGCAGCAAGGACGACCTCGTCGCCGACCTCAAGGCGCTCGAACCCTTCCTGCGGAAGCTGGCCGAATCCGGGGACAAGCTGCCGAAGGCGATGGAGATGATCTTCACCTTCCCGTTCCCGGACGCCGCGCTCGAGGCCATCCGCGGTGATTACCTGAACACGTTCCTGACCTTCAAGAACAGTGGTGGCCGCTGATGTTGACCAAGTTCGTCCGCGTGCAGCTGGTGGTCTTCGTGACCATCGCGGTCCTCGGCGTCGCGTACGTCGGCGCGACGTACGCGGGGCTGGACAAGCTGGTGCTCGATCGCGGGTACACCGTCAAGGTGCGGCTCGCGACCGGCGGCGGCATCTTCGGCAACGCCGAGGTCACCTATCGGGGCGTGCCGATCGGCAGGGTCGGGGAACTGCGGCTGACCGCCTCCGGGATGGAGGTGGATCTCGAAATCGAGCCGGGGGGCCCGGAGGTGCCCGCGGACACCGAAGCCGTCGTCGCCAACCGGTCCGCCGTCGGCGAGCAGTACGTCGACCTGAGGCCGCGCCGCGACAACGGAGCCATGCTGCGGGACGGTTCCGTGATCGCCGAGGCGGACACGAAGATCCCGCTGCCGGTGGACGTCGTCCTGTCCAGTGTGGACTCTTTCGCGAACTCGGTGCCGAAACCTGCGCTGAGGACCGTGGTCGACGAGCTGTACAACGCGACGTCCGACGCGGGACCGGCGCTGGACCAGCTCGTCGGCAGGGGGATCGAGTTCGTGCAGGAGGCGAGCGCGCACGTCGGCCCGCTGACCAGGTTCGTGACCGACGCGCGGACCGTGCTCGACACCCAGGTCTCGCAGGCGGACGCGATCCGCTCGTTCGGCGCGAACGCGAAACTGCTCGCCGCGACGTTGAAGAGCTCCGACGGCGATCTGCGCCGGCTGATCCCGGCCGTCCCGGCGGCCGCGAACGAGATCAGCACGCTGCTGCGGGAGGCCGGGCCGAGCCTCGGCATCCTGCTGGCGAACCTGCTGACGACCGCGGATGTCCTGGAAACGCGGCAGGACGGCATCGAGCAACTGCTGGTCACCGCGCCGAAAGCGGTCGCCGCCGGACACGCGATCATGGGGCCGGACGGCGCGCATGTCGGCCTCTCGCTGACGTTCTTCGATCCGCCGCCGTGCGTCACCGGTTACGGGACCGGCTATCGCGACGGACTCGACACTTCGCCGCGTCCCCTGAACACCGCGGCGCGCTGTGCCCTGCCGAAGGGCAACCCGACGAACGTGCGCGGCTCGCAGAACGTGCCCGGAAGGTGAAGGCCATGACCCGATTCGCCGCCTTTCTCGCAGTCGTCGCCACCGCGGCCGCGGCCTGGTTCGGCTACTCGTGGTGGGACGCGAGCCATGACGACGGCGTCGCGCGGGCCACGGTCCGCGACGAGGCCCTGCAGGTGGGCAGGCAATCGGTCGCCGCACTGACCACTTTGGACTATCGGCAGGCGGAACAGGGTTACCAGAACTGGCTGAACCTGTCCGGCGGCGCGCTGCACGAAGAGCTGGCGCGGGACCGGGAAGGCGGCCTCGGCCGGATCGGCCAGGCGAAGACCGTCACCACCGGCCGGGTCGTCGACGCCGCGGTGACCGAAGTGGACAGTGGCGGCGGGACGGCCGAGGTGATCGCTTCGGTCGAACTCGAGGTGCGGCCCGAAGGCGGGGAAGCCGTGACCAAGCACAACCGGTTCCGCGCCGGACTGAACCGGACACCGGACGGGTGGCGCGTCACGTCACTCGGCCAGGTGCCGGTGACCGACACCGGAAAGCCCTGACGGAGGACGCGATGACCACGAAACGAGCCGACAAACCGGCACGGCGCGCGGTGAAGGTGGCCGGGAAGATGGGCGGGAGCACGCGGGTCGCCGTGCTTGAGGAGCCTGAGGTTCCTGAGGAGGAGGCGCCGGTCGTCGTCGCTCCTGTGCGGCGGCGGGGAGCGGTGGTGTTCGGCGCGGTCGCGCTGGTGATGGCGGGCCTCGCGGGGTGGTTCGCGATCGAAGCGCGGGACGCGACGTCGGCGCTGACGCACAACACCGCGCTGACCGACGTCGCCACCACCGCCGAGGTGAGCGACCAGATCGGCAAGGCGCTCGGCACGGTGTTCTCCTACCGCTACGACGACCCCGCCAAGAGCGAGCAAGCCGCGAAAGCGGTCCTCACCGGGCCGGCGCTGGGGCAGTACGACCAGCTGTTCGCTCAGGTCCGGGGTCTCGCGGCGGAGCAGAAACTCGTCGTGACCTCGACTGCGGTGGTCTCGGGCGTGAAGGTCCTCGACGGGGATCGGGCGTCGCTGCTGGTGTTCCTCGACCAGACCGGTGTGCGGGGGGATGGGCAGAGGAGTACGGGGGCGGCTCAGTTGAGCGTGAGTGCGGAACGGGCCGAGGGGAAGTGGCGGGTGACCGCGCTGGCTGCCGCCTGACGGGTTCGTTTGCGCGTGAAGGCCCCCTTCCCTCGGCTCAGTCGAGGGAAGGGGGCCTTCACGCACTTGGAAGCGGTGACTGTGTGGATTTTGGTGCGTTGGGTGACCCGAAATCCACACGGTCCGGCATGAGCCTGCGGTGAGCCCTCACTCAACGCAACCA